>Ga0315905_10000412_pt1 | contig 47234 bp, 15 predicted proteins | sample LakEriMetagenome_5_FD_203522 | JGI IMG/M metagenome (GOLD analysis project Ga0315905, IMG submission 203522) | Freshwater fungal communities from buoy surface, Lake Erie, Ohio, United States - Buoy 4 MA121 | ecosystem: Environmental > Aquatic > Freshwater > Lake | place: USA: Lake Erie, Ohio...
CGCCGCGCGCGCGCGCGCGCGCGCGCTCTCTCTCTCCTCGCGTCGGCGGCGTCGCGAGTTGAGGCCGCCGCGACTCGGGCGTCGCTCCCTCCACTCCAAGTCGATCAACGCTCACTACTTGCCTAGGCGCGCACGCACACAACACGGGCCCAATCGCACTGATCTGTTGCGCCCACGGTGTGCACCGCGCGCGGACGCGCAACCGCTGCTGCTGCTTCTGGAGACGTCCTTTCGCGCGCGCGCAACCCGCGACCAATCATGGCGTCCGACGACGACGAGCAGCCGCCGTCGGCCCCGCCAGCGACGACCGAGTTCCAGAACAAGCTCGAGGAGCAGGCCAAGGCCAAGGGCGGCCTGAGCTACACGTACTTTGCGGCGAAATCGGGCAGCGCTGCGGCGGCGCCGACGCCCGCGCCCGCGCCGCTCTCCGCCGATGAGGCGGCGGCGATCGAGCAGCAGGCCAAGGCCGCGGCCAATGGATCGGCTTGGAACGCCGCCGGCACGTACGAGGAGCGCGACGTGAGCGCGTGGGCCCGCGCCCGCGTTCAGGCGCTGCTGCTCGAGGCGGCGCCGGGAAAGCAGGACGTCGAGGTCGCGACGGCGACGTGCACGGGCGAGGCCCAAGTCCTGCACGTGCGCGGGCGGCGGCGGGCTGCGTTCGAGCTGGCCGTCACGATCGTCTGGCGCGCGGCCGGCGGCCCGGACGTCGGCGGCGGCACGGCCAAGACGCGCGAGGACGTGACCGGCGACGACATCGACGACGAGGGCGACGTCGAGCTCACGGTGACGGTGGACGGCGGGGGCGGGGACGCGGCGGCGCTGCAGGCGCGCGCGCGCGATTCCCTTCGCGCGCTGCTGTGCGAGAGGCTGCGCCGACTGCGGCAGGAGATGCGCGACGGGCTGGCGTCGTGATCTCTCTCTTTTTTTTATTTAAAGTTCTTCGAGTGTGTGTAAGGTCGGTTCTTCAGCGCCGCTTTGACGCCAGCGGTGCAATTGCCAACGCCGGCGTCAGAGGCGGCTTGGCGCGCGGCACCCGCCTCAACCCGCCGTCGAGCGCGCGCGCCGCCGCGCCCGCCTCCTCCTCCGTCGCCGCCCCACCGCCGTCCAGGAACGCCGCACGCGCCACCAGGCCGTCAAAGATGGCCGTCAGCACGTGCGCGTCGGCCGCCGCGTACCGCACCTGCGCCCGCGAGAGCGGCCTCGCCGCCCACGCGCTCCGCTGCTGGCGCTTGTCGAGCCGCACGCCCAGGCTCGCCTCGCACAGGCGGCTCAGCGACGGCACGGGCCCGAGCGCGCGCGCGGCGCCGCCAGCGCCGGCCGAGGACGGTTTCGCGAGGGCCGGGAGCACGGCGCGCGCGAGCAGCGGGAGGTCGACGTGGCTGCTCAGGGGGAGGCCGCTCGCGGCTGCAGCATTGGCGTTGGCGGCGGCATCGGGGGGCGCAAAGCAAGGCAGGCGCGGGTAGCTGTCGGCCAGGCGCTTGAGGTCGTGCGCGAGGCCAAAGCCCGCCTTGACGAGCCACGGCGACGCGAGCAGGTGGGCCAGGAGGGCGTCGACGGCGCGTTCCGGCGCGGTCAGCGGCAGCTGCTGCTGCTGCTCCTGCCCCCCGCCGCCGCCTCCACTCCCGGCCCCGATGAGCGCGGGCAGGTCGAGCAGGAAGACGCGGTCGCGGAGGGCGACCTGCAGGAGCGCGACGGGCGACGGGCGGCGCGCGCGTCCCGACGACGGCGGCGGCGGCGGCGGCGGCGGCGGCGGCGGCGGCGGCGGGCGAGCGTCGCTGTCCGAGGCCGAGGGGGAGGAGGAGGCGCTGCCGCCGCTGCTGCCGCTGCCGTACGGCGTCCACTCGGCGTCGATGCCGACGACGGCCGCGCGGGGGGACAGCAGGAAGCGGCTGCTGAGGGTCGGGCTGCAGGCGGCGGCGGTCGCGCTGCCAGGATGATGCTCCTCGGCCGCCCACCGCCGCTGCTGCTCCAGCTCGGCGGCGCGCAGGGCGTCCGCGCACGCCTCGACGCCGGCCACGTCGGTGACCATCGTCACGCCCTCCGCCGCGGAGCGGACGTCGGCGGCGGCGGCAAAGGGCAGGCGGTACCAAGTGCCGTCGTCGGTTGTTTCGCCGCCGCCGTCGTCGTCGTCGTCGTCGTCGTCGTCGTTGTTGTCGCCGTCCGGAGCAGGGACGGCCGGCGGCGGCGGCGGCGAAGTGGCGATCTCCTCGGTTTTCTGCAACCCAAACGTCCGCGCAAAGTCCGTCGCGGCACAGTCCTCCTCATCATCAGACGACGCCGCCGTCGCGCGCCGCAGCGCCAGCAGGTCGCGCGCCGTGCGCAGCGCCCCCCTTTGCAGCCCCGCGCGCGCCTCGGCGGCGCGCAGGGCCGCGTCGCGCTCGGCGACCGACGCGTGCAGCACCTCGAGGTCGCTCGCGACGACGTCGAGCGTGGCCGCGGAGGGAGGCGAGAGGGCCGCGGCGGCCTCGGCCTCCTCCTCCGCGAGCTGCCGCCGCCGCCGCTCGTGCTGGACGCGCCCGGTCAGCGCGACGACGCAGCCCGGGCGGACCGAGGCCAGGAGGCGCGCGAGCGCGTCGGCGTCGCCGAGCGCGCGCTCGAGCGTCTTGCCCGCGATCGCCTGGACCTCGACCGCGGCGGCCGGCGACGACGAGCCGCCGCCGCCGCGGTCGGCGTCCTCGACCGGCCGGGCCCACCCGCGCGGCCGCGAGCCTCCCCCGGCCCGGCCGCCGCCGCCGCCGCCCCTCGGAGCAGCCGGGCCGCGCCGCCGCCCAACCTGCGGTCCCTGCTCCACCTCCTCCGGCACGAGCGTCACGAACGACAGCAGGCGCGCGACGCGCCTCCGCGACGACACGACGGCGACCACGCGCACGACGTCGCTGCCAGGCGGCCACGGCACCGGCAGCGGCCGGCGCTGCAGCCCCGACGGCGGCGCCTTGGCGGCCTCGCTGTTGTCGTCGCTCGAGCTCGTCGTCCCGGAAGGGCTGCTGCCGCTCGTCGCCGCAAACGCGCCGACCTCGGCGCACGACGCGCGCAGCAGCGCGGCCAGCGGCGCGCGCATCTCGAGCCCCTCGCGCCCGCCGCCGCCGTAGACGGCCGCGTCGGCGCCCTCGCCCGCGCGCGTCGCGCCCGCGTCGACGAGCGTGCGCAGCGGGACGCGGTGGCCCAAGGGGGGCACCGTGCCGACCACGTACCCTCCCCACGCGAGCGCCTCGGCCGGGGTCGCGAGCCGCACGGCGCGGCGCGACAGGCCGAGGTGGGCCGCCACCGCGCGCTCGTCGAGCCGGTCCGCGAGGCGCAGCACGGCGACGACAGGGCCCAGGCCGCGGGCCGACAAGATGATGGATTTCACCACATTCTCGCGCTCCTGCAGCTCGGTGAGCGTGCCGCGCGGCATCAGCGACGCCTCGGGGCAGTGGCGGGCGAGGTAGCGGGGGAGGTGTTCGGCGCCGAGCGGGCGTGGTTGTTGCGGGGGGGCGTCGGCGTCGGCGTCGGCGGCGGCGGCGGGTGCTGATGCTGACGCCGCTGCGATCGTTTTGCCGTTGGCTTTTGGCGGCCGGCTGGGAGTGGGGGGTCGGGCTGCCGCAGCCGACGCGCCCACGCTGTTGCTGCTGCAACTCCGCCGCGACAGGGACAGCGAGCGGCGCAGGAGCAGCAGCGAGCGGAGGAGGCCGACTCCCCCTCTTGCTGCTGCTGGAGCGCAGCCCGGCTTGTCGCGCACGGGATACGCGGAAGAGGCCGGCGCGAAGCCAAGGGCGTCCCGCATCGTGCTCGACGGGAGTGGCAAGTGCGATGTGCGTTACATGTGCGCGCAAACGGGGCGAGCGTGCGATCGGTTTCTCGTGCCGGCCGCCGGGCCCCCGGCGGCGGCGGCGGCGGGCTCGCCCGTCGCGGCCCCGCCCGGCCCCGCCCGCGCGCGCACCGACGTGCGCCTTTTTCCGAGCAGGGCATGAGCACGGCGCGCGCGCACCACGCGATCAGCAACCAAAGACGCGCGTCGCCGGCAGCGGCGGCGGGCGGAGGCCGCCGCCGGCCGCGCGCGCCCCTTGCTCCTCCTCCTCCTCCTCCTCCCCCTTGGCCGCCGCCTTTGCGCCCTCGACCATCACCACCAGCGCCGCCGACGCCGCCGGGTCGAGGTGCGCGTCGTAGAACGCGATCAGGTCCTCCCGCCCGAGGCGCCCGGCCGCGCGCGCCTTGCGCTCGCGCCACGCAAAGTCCCGGCGCGAGCCGCGCAGCGGGCGCCACGCGCGCGCGGCGGCGTCGGCGAGCGAGCGCGCGGGCTCGAGGTACCGCGCGCGCAGCGACTCGAGGTGCGCGCGCAGGTCGTCGTCGGGCATGGCCCGGAGCGCCGCGCGGAAGCCCGACAGCCACTCGGCCGCGGCGGCCGCGAGGGCGGCGGGCTCGGTCGACGGGGACTGCACGCGGATGCACAGGTGGCGGATCGGGCGCGGGCGCACCGGGTCTTGGTTGCCGTCGCCGTCGCCGCCGCCGTCGACAGCGTCGACGGCGGCGGGCGAGCGCGCGGCGGCGGGCCGCCCGCCGCCGCCGTACGACGCCGAGTAGAGCGAAACGCTGTAGCCGAGGCGCCGGACCGTGCGCAGCTCGTGGAAGCACGCCTTGGACGACGCCTGCACGAACAGGTCGAGCAGCGCGGCCTGGCGCGCGTGCGCCTCGTCGTCGTCGCCGTCGTACTCCTCGTCCTCCTCGGCGTCGGCGGCAAGAGAGGCAGGGCTGCGGCCCTCGCCGCCCCCGGCCACCGGCGGCGGCGGCGGCGGCGGCGGGAGCTGCGTGACCATCAGCATCGCGTGGTTGGCGTTGGACGGGTTGGGGTTGGCGACGCGCAGATAGAGCGGGGGCGCCGCGGCGGCGGCGGCGGCGGCGGCGGCCTCCTGGCGCGGCACGGACGACAGGTCGACGACGGGCAGCGCGGGCCACGACGCGCCGCCCTCCTCGGCCGCGGAGGGGATGCCGGGCGGCGCCAGCGCGCGCTCGAGCGACGCGGCGACGGCGGCGGCCTCGTCGCGCGAGAGGTTGCCGTAGAGCAGCGCGTCGACGTGCAGCGGGGCGCGCTCCGGGGGGCGATCCGCCGGCGCAGAGCCATCACCGCCGCCGCCGCCGCCCGCTCCAAACACGGCGCGGCACAGCGCCAGCACGTCGGCGGGCGTCACGGCAAACTGCTGCCGCTGCCGCCGCCGCCGCGCCTCGCCGTCGCCCTCGGCCGCCACCTCCTCCTCTTCCTGCTCCTCGCGCGCGGCCGCCGCGGCAAACACGTCGCCGCCGTCGCCTCCTCCCCCGCCCAGCCCGCACAGCTCGCGCAGCAGCTCCTCGGCGTGGTGCTTCCCCGGCTGCAGCAGCCGCTCCGCCGCGTACTCGGCGTGGCTCTGCGGGTTGCTCTTGGTCCAGTTGAGCAGGTCGCGCCGCAGCGCGCCCGCCACGCGCGCGAAGCGGCGCTCGACCTGCTCGAGCGTCAGGGCGCGCGCGGCGGACAGGGCGCGCTCGAGCAGGCGCGGCAGCACGTCCGAGAACCCGGACGCCGTCAGCGACAGGCCGTCCAGCTCGGTCGACAGCTCGAGCGACGTGCCCGCCACGCGCGCGTCGTAAAGCTCGGGCTCGAGCACGTCCGACAGCACGCGGGCCATCAGCCGCGCGGCGACGGCGGCCTTGGGGCCCGCGCTGTAGGTCGCGGGCGTCACGAGGCGCACGCGGTACTGCGCTTTGGGGACCCCGAACCGCGCGGCGTCGAGCGCGTGCCAGCAGTGCAGGCCGGGCGAGCCAAAGACGAGCTCGGGGCGGCGGACGGGCGGGTCGTCGTTTGTTGCTTTTTGTTGGCCGCCGCTCGAGGGGGCGGCGGACGTGGCCGCCGTTGGCTCGCGCAGGGCGAGGTCCTGCGGCAGCGCCCAGGGCGCGTCCCGGGGCAGGAACAGCTCGCCGCGCCGAGGGGCCAGGGGGTCGTCGCCGGCGGCAGGGGGCGCGCCGCCATCGTCCGCCCCCGCAGCATCGACCGCCGCGTGCGCGCGCATCGCCGCCAGCCACGCTTCCGGCAGCTCCTCGGACGCGTGCCGGGCGCCGTACCACCGCTCCGTCGACTGCGCCTCTCCCCTGAACGCTGGCGACGTGTGCGTGACGACGAGCGCCCCGGGCGTCTCCAGGCGCGCGAGGAAGGCGCGGCACGCGCCCGCGTCAAAGGGCCCCTCGTACAGCGCAGGGCCCGAGAGCAGCGCGCTCGGCGGGTAGTGAGCCGCCGACGCCGCCAGCCCCTGCGCCAGGCGCAGCGCCTCGGTGCGGTCGCGGTGCTCAAAGCGCAGCTCGGCGCACGCGCGCGCGTGCTCCCACGTGCGGCGCCACTCGTCCTCCGAGGCGGCGCGGAGCAGCTCGACGGCGCGGTGGACGGTCGCGGCGACGTAGGGGGCGCGCGCGTCGCCCTCGGCCGTCAGGTCGACCGAGACGTGCCACGTCATGAGGCCCGTGTCGTGCGGCAGAGGCGGGGGCGATGACGAGGACGACGGGGAGGAGGGGCCGCCGCTGCCGGTGCTACCGCGCAGCAGGGGCGACGCGGCCGACAGGCGCACGTCCTCGCCCACGCCCGCCGTCAGCTCCGTGATGAGACCCTGGCGCTTGAGCAGCTCGGCCGCGCTCCCCAGCGCCTCGTGCCCGACGACGTGCGCCGCCCACGCCCAGGGGGCGACGGCGGCCGAGGCGACGGGGGCGGCGGCACCGGGGGCGGCCGCCGCCGGCTCCCCCAGCGTCGAGTACGGCACGTGCCACGTCAGGTCGAGCTCGCGCAGCTCGCGCATCGGCGCCACGCGCACGAGGCGCGCCATCGCGCCGCCGGGAAAGCAGCTGGCGGCGAGCGTGCGGCCGGACCCGGGCGGGCCGACGCGAGGGGTGGTGTAAGGCGCCCGGGCGCCCGCCCCGCCCTCCTCCTCCTCCTCCATCTGCTCCTCCTCCTCGGCCGCCGCGGCGCTGGCGCTGGCGCGCACGGACGCAAAGCCCTCGCGCACCATGGCCTCGAGCTCCTCGACGGGCTGCGGCCCGACGACCGCCGCCGTCACCCCCTCCGCCACGTACGCGGCCCGCCACAGCTCGCGCATGGCCGCGGGCACGTCGACCCCCGCGGCCGCCGGCGCGTCGCGCAGCGTCTCGATGCTGCCCGTGGAAAATCCCGAGAGCGGGGCCCCGAGCGACGCGCGGCGCAGCTGCAGCGCGCGGCGCGCGTCGCTGTTGCGGTTGCGCGAGTACTCGGCGTGCACGTTGTCGACCTCGCGCGCGAGCGACTCGGCGCGCAGCAGCGGCTCGGCGAGCGCGGCGCCGAGGCGCCGGACGGCCCCGCGCAGGCCGGCCGAGGCGCAGCGCGCGTGGTAGCGCGTCGTGGCGGCCGAGGTGGACGCGTTGCTGCTGCCGGCGTGCTTGGCGAGGTGCTGCTTGTACTCGGCCTCGTCGGGAAAGTGTGCCGAGCCCAGGTGCACGGCGTGCTCGAGGAAGTGGGCGAGGCCGTGGAGCGGCAAAGGAGAGGAGGGGGGGGTTGGCGTTGCAGCCGGTGCTGGTGCTGGTGCTGCTGCTGCTGCTGCTGCCGAAACGGCCGCCTCGCCGTCGCTCAGGTAGCCCGCTTGCACGACGGCCGCGACGGCGCCAAACGCGGCGGCCGGGTCCTGCACCACGACCGCGCGCACGCGATTGGGCAGCTGCACGTAGCGGAAGGTGCGGCCGGCGACCGTTTCGGCGACGGGCACGCGGATCGAGGCGGATGGGTCGGCGGGCGCCGCCATCGTCGCGGCTGGGGGGGCCATCGCCGCCGCCGCGCCGCGCGCCGCCGCCGACGGCGGCCGGGCCGTTGCTGCTTTCGCGCCGGCCGCTTTTGCTGCCGCCGCCGTCACCGCCGCGGGGCGGCGGTGCATGTGCTGCTGCTGCGTGGCTGCGGCAGCCACACGGGGAAGGCGGCGACAGGGTTTTTTTGTGCGTGTGTTGCCGCGGGCTCGCGTGCGGGCTTTCGGGACCAGGGGCAGTTGTCGTGGAAAAACGGAAGCGACTGACTACTACGGTACTTGGCGCTGCTGCTGCTGCGCGCTCGCGCTGCTAAGTTTTCGAAGCGTCGATTGATCAATGTTAGAATTAGACAGAGTACTGTTGTGGCCGCGCTTCTTATCGATCGATCGAGTGCTGGTGCTCTTGCCTCTCGTCCCTTCAAACCACGACATGCCCTCCGACCGCAAGCGCCCGCGCGAGCCGGCGGGCGTCGACGACGACGACGAGCAAGAAAAGCTCGAGTTCGTCGTCGCCGGGTGCGGCGCGGGCGACACGGCCGTCTACAACGGCGCCGCGTCGAGCTGTTTCCTGCTCCGGCGCCGGCGCGGCGCCGGAGCAGGAAACGCGCCGCTCCTGGTCGTCGACCTCGGCTTTGGCGCGCGGCGCGCGATCGCCGCCCTCTGCGGCGGGCCCTTCCCTGCGGACGCCCCCATCTACATCAGCCACAACCACTCGGACCACGCGGCCGAGCTGCCCGTCGTCGTCGCCGTCGAGAGCAAGCGCCGGCGGTCTTGCGACCCGCCGCTCGTCGTGCTCGCCGAGGAGGGCGTGGCAGAGAGGCTGCGCACGCACCGCCTCCACGAGCTGCGCTCGACGGGCGCGCGGCTCGACGCGCTCGTCGACGTACGCGGGATGGCCGCAGGCGAGGGCGCGCGGCATGGCGACAGCCCCGTCCACCCGCTCCCGCCGCTAAACGCCGACCTCGCGGCCAGGCTGTTCCCGCCCTGGCAGCTCGGCCTGACGCTGGTGCGCTCAAAGCACGCGGAGCGCTGTTACGGCTTCGTGCTGAGCTGCCGGAGGAGGGGCTGCCCGCGCCCGGGGAGCGCCGGCCCCCGAGAGGGAGGAGAGGAAGCAGGCTGGACCCCGCTGCTGGGATTCAGCGGCGACTCGGCGCTCGACCCGGACCTGTACCGCGCCCTCGCGCGCGCCCCGCTGGTCGTCGTGGACGCGCGGCCGCTTGACGCCTGGGCGCGGCCCTCGACCGAGCACGCCGTGGTGGACCACGTCGTCGAGGCGGCGCTGTATCCGGGCAGCTGCCTGTCCCGGGCGCGGCGCGTCGTGATCTACGGCTATGGCGGGGCGCGGGAGCGACGCGCGGCCGCGCGCGACCTCGCTCGGGGGCGCAAGCGGGCGGCGAGGGCCGAGGCGGCGCCGTTGGACGAAAGCGGCAGGGAAGAATGGTCGTCGTTTTCTCCGCCGACCGTCGAGATCGCGACGCCAGGCCTGGTGCTCCCGGTGCCGTGGCCGGGGACGTGACTCGGGTGTAAAAACCAAATGCGACTGCGACGCCGCAAAGCGCCCCCCACCCCCCCCGCCGCCTAGCCGCCATCTCTCGCGCCCGTCCGCGCGCGCTTGCGCCGGCGCGCCGCTTTCGCGTCGCGCCGCGAGCTCAAGAAGAGCCCCAGGCGACCCCTCGCCGCTCGCCCACCTTGGCACTGACTTGAATTTCGTACGCACGCGCTCACCAGCTCCACCTCAAAGCCACAGAAGCACCGGCACGTTCCCCCGCGCGAGACAACACCTCTGTTGCTCTCCTTTCTCTCTCTCGCTCTCTCTCGGGGCACGCCGAATCGCCCCTGCCAATGCACGCGCAGCGGCCGCGCGCGGACGCGGTCCGCGCCGGCGCGCTCGGCGCGTCCTGGCCCCTGCGGCTGCGCGGCGCGCCCGCGCCCCTGGCGGCGCGCGCAGCAGTGGCGGGGCCGCGCGCGCCAAAGATGCACGAGGGGCAAAGCAGCAAGAGGCCATCATCGACGCCCTCGTCGTCGTCGTCGTCGTGGTCGTCGCCCCGCGCGCCGCAGCTCTGCCGCGCGCTCCCGGCCGACGCCGCGGGTGCGCCGCTGCTCGAGGCCGCCTACACCACCGATCGCACGCCGGACAGCGAGCCCAAGCTGGTCGACGCGGCCGACGTGGACAGCCATCGCAGCCTGCGGTGAGAAGCGCGAGCGCGAGCGCGTGAGCAGCGAGGGAGGGCTTCTCCTGGGCCAAGCTCACGCACGCAGCGTGCGACAGCAGCAGCACGGCCGCCTCCCAGGGCGTCGCGCGCGTACGGGCCGCAATGGGGGCGCGATTGCCGCCGTCGCCGACGCCGACCAGCGCGCGCGCGCGCGCCGCTTCCCGCGACACGCCCACGACAACTCACCCATCTTCCTCCCGCCCACAAACCGCCCCAAACAAACACACACACCAACACCATAACAGCGCCCAGCCCTGGCCCCCAAAGTCCTCCCTCTACCTCTTCCGCACCGACGGCAAGTCGTGCTCCCGCGAGCTCGTCACGGGCAGCGGCCAGCTGCGCTTTGCGCACCCGTCGACGCAGCAGCACTTGCTGGTGTGGCGCGAGCGGCCCCGCTCCGTGATGGTGCTCAAGAAGCGCGGGGCCGAGCTGGCGTCCGAGTTTGTGCAGGTCGTGCGGTTCCTGGGCGAGACGGAGCGCATGCGCGTGGTGGTCGAGCCCGCCGAGTACGACGCGCTCGTGCTGGCCGCGAGCCTCGGGAGCGGAGGCGCCAGCAGCAGCAGCAGCAGCAGCAGCAGCAGCAGCGGCGGCCAGAACAACGGCGCCGCCGCGGCGGACGACGCGTCGACGCCGTCATCATCATCATCATCATCGGACAACCCGCTCGCCGCCTCGACGCGCTACCTGTACACCTTTACGCCGCAGGAGCGCGAGCGCGGGGGCCTGGCCGAGGCCGTCGACTTTGTCGTGTGCCTCGGGGGCGACGGCGTCATCCTCCACGCGGGCGGCCTGTTTGGCCGGTCCATCCCGCCCGTCGTGTCCTTCCACCTGGGCTCGATGGGCTTCCTGACCAACCACGCGTTCGCCGACTTTCGCTCGCACCTGCGCGACGTCATCTACGGCTCGGAGCGCCTCGAGGCGTGCGACCCGAGCGCTGCCGGCGCCGGCGCCGGCGACGCGGGCGCGCCGGCGCCGGCGGCGCTGGCGGCGCCCGTGGTGATGGACGACGGGCGAGCGGCGGGCGGGACGGCGGCCGCCGCGAGCTCGGCGCCGCCGCCGCCGGCCTCGCTGGTCGGCAGCGTCGGTAGCCTGGCCAGCGGCGACTACACCAACCACGCCCGCCACGACCCCGACTACCTCCCCCCGCCGCGCCCTCCGCCCTCCCCGCCCTCCCCGGGGGCCCAGAAGCTCGGCGTCATGGTCACGCTGCGCATGCGCCTCGAGTGCAGCGTGATCCGGCGCGGCAGCAGCGGCGGCGCGCCCCCGGAGCAGGTGTACGAGGTGCTCAACGAGGTCGTCGTCGACCGCGGGGCCGACTCGTTCCTGACCAACCTCGAGTGCTTCGCCGCCGGCCGCCTGATCACGCGCGTGCAGGCCGACGGCGTCATGCTCGCCACCCCGACCGGTTCGACGGCCTACTCCGCCGCCGCGGGCGGGTCGATGGTCCACCCGAACGTGCCGGGCATCCTGCTCACGCCCGTGTGCCCGCACTCGCTCAACTTCCGCCCCGTCGTGCTCCCGGACTACGTGGACATCGAGCTGCGCGTGCCCGACGCCGCGCGCTGCGGCGCGTGGGTGTGCTTTGACGGCAAGCACCGCCAGCAGCTCGGGCGCGGCGACCGCGTGCGCGTGCGCATGTCGCCCAACCCGATGCCGACGATCAACAAGGCCGACCTGACGGGCGACTGGTTCGAGTCCCTCGAGCGGTGCTTCCGGTGGAGCAACCGCGCGGAGCAGAAGCCGCTGCCGCGCCTGGCGGCGGCGGCGGGGCTTGATGAGGAGGCGGAGGAGGACGAAGGGGGCGCGGTGGAGGGGGCGCGCGCCGGGCTGGCGGCCGAGGCGGACAGCCACTCGGCGGCGTCGCGCGACGAGGGGGACAGCGCGCACGCGCGGGCCGAGCGGGCGGCGCGGCGCGCGGCCGAGGCCGAGGCGATGGCCCGGGCGTTTCTGGCGGCGGCAGGGGCTGGGGACGCGGCGGCGGCGGCGGCGGCGCAGCAGCAGCAGCAGCAGCAGCAGCAGGAACGGGCTAGGCTGTTGACGCTCTGAAAAATCAAACGCGCGAGGAAGGGCGGCGGTCCACACATGCTCGCACACGCACGCGTGGATTCAGGCGTCGGCGGACGAGAAGAGATCTAGATCACAAAACTAATAATATTTCCAAGTAATGAATGCACTTGCAATTCATATATCCCAAAAATCGCTTCTGGGCACCTTTGCCATGCCTTTGCTTTGCGTCCCCTCGCATAGCGGAGAGGCTCCACTAGCTCATCGGTTAGAGCACCCGTTTAGTACACAAACCCTTGAACGAGACACTAAAGAGCGGGAGGTGGCTGGTTCGATTCCGGCGTGGAGCAGACCGTTTTTGCACGGCGGCGAGGTCCTTGCGAGGATAAGGATGTCGCCGTGCGTCCAGTACGCCGATTCTGAGAAGAAACGCGCGAGGAAGGAGCCTCCATCATTTTTTTTTGGTGCAACGCGCCGAGAGCGTCGACGACGCCCGCGATCTGACCTCAAACCCGCCGCCCCCCCTCTCGCACGCGCGCGCGCTGTTGTGAAGAAGACTCGTATCTGTACAATTACACACAAGGGGGCGCACCACCGCAGGCGCTCGCAAAGAGGTCGCGAGGGCCCGACGGACGCGCCGCTCCTAATAAACAAAATCCAAAATCAAATCGTGTTGCTCCTCCTCTCACGCCCCCGCGCTCGTCATTTCAAGCCACTGCCTCAGCACCTCGCTGAGCGTGGCCGGCAGCGCCGACACGTCGCGCAGCACGACGTGCAGCGGGAAGGGAAACGCGTCCAGGTAGCGCTCGAACACGGGGACGCCGTTGACGAACGACACGGTCTGCATGTCCATGAGCGACGCGGTGGCCGGCGCGGACGCGGCGGCACCATCAGCGGCACCAGCAGCGCCCGCAACAGCGTCGCCACCACCCCCCCCCTCGCCGTCCGCCGGCGGCGCCTGCGGGGGCGGGTCGAGCGCCACAAACACGACGCACACGCCGCGCTTCTCTGCCAGCCGGCGCACCGCCGCGCGCAGGGGCTCGCGCTCGTGGAAGCGCCCGTCGGCCAGCACGATCACGAGCTGCCTCAGGTCGGCCGACCCCCCGCCCCCGCCCCCGCCGCCGCCGCCGCCGCCCTTGCTCATCATCCGCAGCGCCGCGCCCTCGAGGAGGTGGTCGAGCGACTCCATGAGCGCGAGCATGGGCCGGTCCGCGATCGTGTTGTCGCGGTCGAAGCGCAGGCCCGCGCACAGGCGCGGGCCGTCGGCCGCCTCGGCAAAGGGCCGCTCGAGCGGCTGCAGCACGCGCACGCCCGCGACGGCCGCGGCGGCGGCGGCGCCGGCGCCGGCGGCGCGCGCGGCGTCGTCGCTGCAGCCGGCCGCGGCCGCGGCAGCCTCGGCCTCGGCCTGGGCGGCCGCCCCGCCAGCCCCGCCGGCCCCGCCGCCAAACGCCAGCACGCCCAGCTCCCCGACCTCGAGCCGCGACATCGCGCGGCACACCGTGCCGAGCGCCTCGAGCGCCAGCGCGCCGCACCCGGCCACCTCGGCCATCGAGCGCGAGTCGTCGACGCACACGAGCACCTGGTAGCGGCGCTTGTCGGGCGCGGCGCGGCGCATCCAGATCTTGTCGCGGCGGAAGTGGCTCGCGATGTAGCCGATGACGCGGCGCATGTTGAGGCGCTTGCCCGTGCGGAACTCGCCGCCCAGGCGCGACGCGAGCGTCGGCTCGAGCACGAGCCGCAGGCGCTCGGCGAGCTCCGACGCGAGGCCCGCGGTCAGCGCGTCGACGCGCGCCCAGGCGCGCGCGCCGCGCGCGAGGCGGCGGGCGGCGTCGGCGTCGGCGTCGTCAGTGATGCCTCCGGCCGCCGCCGCGGCCGCCGCGGCGCGCAGCTCCTCGTCGAGCGCGCGCCGCAGCGCCTCGGCCTCGGCCGGGGGCAGGCGGCCGGCCAGCAGGGCGCGCCTGGCGGCGGCGGCGGCCGGGTCTCCATCCTCTTCTTGGTCGTCGGCGTCGGCGTCGGCGTCGGTGTCGTCGTCGGCCAGCAGCGCCGCGTCGGCCAGGCGGGCGGTGACGGTGCTCGGCAGAAGCTCGCGGTCGCCGCCCGCAAAGCCTTTGCCGTCGTCTTCGTCGCCGTCGTCGCTGCCGTCCGCGTCGCCGCTGCCGCCGCCTCCGCCGGCCCCGTCGCCGTCGCCGTCGCCGCCGTCCGAAGCAGAAGAAGGGTCACCCTTGCCGTCGCCGCCGTCGTCGTCGGCCGCCTTGCGCCGCGGACGCTGCTGCTGCTCGGAGCCCCACTTCTTGGGCGCAGGGCCGCGCGCCACGGGCGCAGCAGCCTCGTCGTCGTCGGCGTCCATGGCGTCGTCGCCGTCGCCGTCCGCGTCCTCGGCCGCCGCAGCAGCAGCCGCGGCCGCCTTGGCGCCCGCAGCGGCCCCGTCGTCGTCGTCGTCGCCGCCGTTCACGTCGGGCGGGGGCGCGGGCATCTGCTCGCGCTGCTCCTCCGTCGCGGGGGCCAGCGCCTGCAGGCCGCCGGCCTGGGGGCGCTCGTGCGCGGCCTCGAAGCGGTACTCCTCCTCGACGGCCGCCGGGGCCGCGCGGGCTTGGTCGTCGTCGTCGTCGGCAGCGTCGCTGCCGCCGGCGCCCCCGTCCTCCTCGTCGCCGCCGTCCGCGGGCGCCTCGTGCGCCACGTTGAGGTCGGCGCGCCAGCGCTCGAGCGCGTCGCCGAGCGAGCGCAGGGGGTTGGGCTCCGGGCGGCGCCGGCGCCGGCGCCGCGCGGCCGCCGCGGCGTCCTGCTCCTCTTGCTGCTCCCGGCCGTCCGCGCCGCCGCCCCCGTCTCCGCCCCCGTCGCCCGCCTCGGGCTTGGGCTGCTGCTGCGCCCGCCTGGGCGCGTCGACCACGGGCGCGGACCGCCCCGCGGCGGACGCGCTGGCAGCGGCGCCCGCGGCCGAGGGGCGCGCGTCGGGCGCGGCGGACGGCGGCGGGCCGCCCCCGTCGTCGCCCTCCTCGACGTCCATCGGCGCGCCGGCGTCCTGCTCGCCGTCGTCCGAGGGGGCGGCGCCGCCGCCGTCCTGCTGCTGCCGCCTGTCGGCGGCGTCCGCGCGGCCCGCGACGTTGGCCGAGCGCACGCCGCGCGGACCGGCCTCCGGCAGCTGCGCGTCCGGGTCGGCGCGCTGGCGGTCGAGGTCGTCGCCGCCGTGGGCGGCGGCGGGCTCGGCGTCGCCCTCGTCCTCGCCCTCGGGCGGCGGCCGCTCCTCCTGCGCGAGCACGGCCGCGGGCGCGGCCGCGGCGCCGGGCAGCGGGAGCGGCTGCTCCTCCTCCTCGGCCGGCGCGTCGGGCGGCGGCTTGTCGCCGTCCTCCTTGCCGTCGCCGCCGTCGTCGTCGGCGCGCCGCTCCTCGCCCTCGCCCTCGCCTCCGCCGGCCTCCTCCTCCTCCTCCTCCTCGGGCTGCCCGGCCTTGTCGGCGTCGTCGGCCGCCGCCGCGGCCGCGTCAGCAGCCTGCGCGTCAGCAGCCTCCGCGTCGTCCTTGCCAGCCCCTTCGCCGCCGCCGTCCTCGCCGTCCTCGCCGCCGTCCAGGTTCATGTCGTCCGGAAGCAGCTCCAGCTCGGCCTCGGGCACCTGCGGCTTGACGTGCGACGGCGCGCCCGCGCCCGCCTCTTCGGCGGGGCCGGCGCCCTCGTCGTTGTCGTTGTCGTCGCCGTCGGCAGGGTTGTCCTCGTCGTCGTCCTGCCCGTCGTCGCCGCCCTCGCGCTGCTGGCGCTCCGCGGCGTCGTCGTCATCGCCGCCAGCGCCCTCGGCTTCGTCGGCAGTGGCCCCGCCCTGCGGCGGCTCCTCCTTCTGCTTGCGCTGCGGCGGCTTGCCGCCGTCGTCGCCGGCCCGCTCCTCCTCCTCCTCCTTCTTCTTGCCTTCGTCCTCCTCCTCCGGCCCCGCGGCGCCCGGCATGTACTCGAGGTCGGTCTTGTCGTCGACCTTGACGGGCGCGTCGCGCTCGTACCCAGCCTCGCGCCGCTCCTGACCGTCGCCGCCGCCGCCGCCGTCCTCGTCCTCCTCGTCGCCCCAGAGGCGCTCGTCCACCTTTTCCTCGCCCTCGCCGTCGACCTCGCCCATCTGCTGGTCGAGGCGCTCGTTGCCGTCGGCGTCGTCGTCGTCTTCGGCGTCGTCTTCGTCGTCCTCGTCGCGGCGCGCGCCCTTGAGGTCGTGCAGCTCGCCGCCCTCAAAGTCGTCGGCCATCTCGATGCCGCGGTCCTCGTCCTCGTCCTCGTCGGGCGGCGGGGGCTGCTCCTCCTCGGGCGGCGGCGGCGCGTCCTTCTGGCGCGCGCCGAGCAGGGCGTCCTCGTTGGGCAGCTCCTTGCTGACGTCCTTGTCGCCGCGGCCCTCGCCCATGCCCGTGCCGCCGGCCTCCTGCGTCCACTCGCCCTGCCCCTGCTTGCCGTCGCCGTCGGCGCCGCCCTCTTCGCCGTTGTCGGCGCCGCCGTCCGGCGTGCAAAAGCCCTCGGCGGCGAGCGCGGCAAAGACGCTCGCGCACACGTAGCAGAGCTTGGCGGCGGCGCGGTGGAGCGTGGCGGCGCGCGCGGCGCCGTGCTGCATGGCGCCGAGCTGCAGGTCGAGGAGAGGGCGCACGGCCGCGAGCTCGCGCGCCATGCGGCGCGCGAGCGCAGAGGCGGCAGAGGCGGCAGAGGCGGCGGGGGTGGCGGGGGCGGCGGCGGAGAGCTGGTGGCGCCGCCGCGCGCACGCCAGGTCGCATACGGCGGCCAGCTGCGCGATCAGGTCGCGGGCGGCGCGCGCGGAGGCGTCGGCGCGCGCGGGGCGCAGCCAGGCGTCGGCCTCGCGCGTCCAGGACAGGACGCCGCTGCTGCTGCTGCCGCCGCCGCTGCTGCTGCTGGGAGCGGCAGCAGCCGACGAGGCCGCAGGCGGCTGCGCAAAGAGCAGCACGCCCTCGACGAGCGCGTCCACGCCCTGCGAGAAGCGCCGGCGCGCGTCTAGGAGCTCCGGGTCGGAGGCGAGGGCGGCGGCCAGGGCCGAGTCGTCGTCGGCGACGACGGCGTCCTCGCCCTCTTCCTCCCCAGCCGCAGCTGCTGCGGCAAGCGCGGCCTCGGCCCGGCCGGCCGCGGCAGACAGGACGCCCACCGTCTCGTCCCACCCGGGCACGCACAGCCCAGCAGGCGAGGACCCGAGGGACGCGGCATCATCTCCGTCGTCGTCCTCATCGGCGCGCAGGTCGCGCGCCAGAGCCGGGCGCGCGGGCAGGGCGACGAGCACGTCGTCGCGCGCGCCGCGCAGCGCGGCGAGCGCGCGCCGGGCGGCCGCCTCCTGCGCGCGCGTGGCCACGCCCGCGGCGCCGTCGGCGGCGACCGCGGCGGCCAAGTCGGCGCGCGCGGCCAGCAGGTCCGACTCAGCCCCGCGGGCGGCGCGCGCGACGGCCTCGAGGGCGCGCGCGCGCTGCCGCGACGAGGGGGAGGACGACGACCCGGACGCCTCGACGCGCGCGGCCGCCGACGCCAGCTGCGCCTGCGCGCCGAGCTGGCGCGCGGCGGCGTCGAGCGCGGGCGCGGCGGCGGCGCACAGCCGGCGCGCCAGCGCCTGCTCCGGGAGCGGCAGAGAGGACGTAGGCGCGGAAGAAGGCAGCGCGGCCGCCGCGCGCGCGAGGCCCGCGTGCGCGGCCGTCGCGGCCCCGAGCAGCCGCCGCTGCCGCCGCAGCACGTACAGCAGGTGCGCGCTGAGCGCCGACGCCGCGCGCGCCTCGTGCGAGACCACGTCGCGGTGCACGGCGCCCTGCGCCACTGCCGCCTGCAGCTGCTGCACGCGCGCCACGCAGCGCCAGTAGTAGGCGTCGGCATCGGCCGCCGCGCTCGCCGCCAGCGCGGCGCGCAGGGGGCCGACGGCCACCCCCGGAGCCGCCGCCGCCGCCGCCGCCGCCGCCGCATCGTCGGCCGCGGAGGCGAGCGCGTCCGCGGCGACCGTCGGGGCGGGCACCAGCGCGCTCCCGAGCAGCGCGGGCGGGGGCTCGGCGAACCAGGCCGCAGGCTCGCGCTCGCCCGCGGGCACGTCGACCGTGCGGCGCGACGCGCCCACGGCGCCGCCGGGGCCCAGGGCGCGCAGGAGGTCGGCCAGCGCGCGCTTCTTGCGCAGCTTGGCTCCCTTGGCGACGTCGAGGCGCAGGGCGGCGGCGCAGGCGGCCACCTCGGCGGCCAGATCGTCCAGCTCGAGCGAGGGGGTGACGGGCGGGGCAGGAGGAGGAGGAGGAGGAGGAGGGGGGGCGGCGGGGGGGTCGGAAGACGCCGCCGGCGCTGCCTCTGCCTCCACCTTGGCCTCCTCGGCCGCCGCCGCCGGCGGGCAGACGTCCGGCGAGGCCAGAGCGCGGCCCTCGAGCACGTCGGCAACGCGCTCGGTCAGGCGCACGAGGCGCGGGAGGTACTTGCTCCCGCCTTGCCCCTCCTCGTCGGCCGCCGCCGCCGCCAGCCCGCCCTCCCCCCCCAGCGCTCCCGCCGCCGCCGCCAGCGCGCCGTCGGCAAAGCGCCGCCACGCGGCCGCGTCCTCGTCGCCCGCGGCCTCGAGCGCCTCGTCCAGGGGCAGGGCGGCGAGCGCGGCGGCCGCGGCCTCCGGGTCGCGCCGCCACGCCTGCGCGGCGGCCACGGCCGCGGCGGAGGTGCCGCCGCCGCCGCCCCCGACCAGCGCGCGCCGCGCGCGCGACACGCGCCCGCGCCGCCGGCGCTCCTGCCGCTGCGCGAGCGCCTGCCGGCGCGTAGGCGCGCTGGCGGCGGCCGCCTCGCGCGCGACCGCCCCAGCGCCCCCAGCGACGTCCTGCTGCTGCTGCTGCTGCTGCTGCTGCTGGCCGGCGGAAGCAAACCCGGGCCCCTCGCGCGCAAAGCGCGCGAGCACGGGCGTCACGGGCTCGCGCAAAAACGTCTCGGCGCGGCGCGCCAGGCGGTGCAGCTGCCGCTGCGCCTTCTCCGTGGCCTGGCGCTGGCCGTAGTAGCCGCGGTCCTCCCAGCGCGCGAGCGCGACAAAGTCGGCGAGCTCCTTGGCGAGCGGGGAGAGCGACGCGCGCAGGGCGGCGGACACGGCCGGGAGGAACTGGCGGTAGTACTGGCGCGTGTTGTGCAGCGCGGCCGCCAGAGCGCGGCAGCGGCGGCGCGCGCGCGCCTGCGCGCGCGCCTGCCGCTGCTGCTGCTGCTGCTGCTGCAGCCCCTGCTCCTCGTCTTGTCGCTCCTCCTCCTCGAGCTTGGCCGCGCGCGCGTCGAGCTCACAGCCGAAGCTCTCGAGCAGCTCGAGGCGCGCGGAGAACTCGCCGAGCGTGGACGTCTGCGCAAAGGCCTCGAGCAGCGCGGCCGCGCGCCGGTAGGCGGGGTCGCCCTGGGGGGTCGCGGCGGCAGGGGAGGCGCCGGCCGCCGTGGCAGCCGCCTCGCCGCCCTCCTCCTCCGCCTCGCCGCCCCCCTCCACCGCCGCCGTCAGCAGCGCGCGCAGGTGGAACCACCCCGTCATGGCCCCCGCCGCGTGCCGCTGAGCCGCGCGCGCCAGCGTGCCGCGCCAGCTCGCCAGCTCGAGGCGCCGCCAGCGCGCGGCGAGCGCCGCGCACGGCGCGAGCTCGGACGCCAGCGACACGCGCTTGGCCGCCGTCTCCTCCCACAGGCGGCTGCGCGACAGCAGGAGCTCGACGCCCGTGAGCGCCTGCTTGAGCGGCGACGAGAGCGGCAGGGCGAGCAGGCGCTCGCACACGGCGGCGAGGGCGCTCAGCGTCGGGTGCTCGGGCCACTCGGCCAGCAGCAGCGAGAGGCGCGCGAGCACGGCGCCCAGGGGCGCGCGCATGAGCGAGAGCTCCTGCACGGCCGGGGCGGCCATGTCGAACGAGAACGCGGCGGTCGCGGGGAGGCCGTCGCCGTCGGCGACGGCGGCAGGAGCGCCGCCGCCGCCGCCGCCGTTGCCGTTGCCGTCGCTCGCAAAGGCGGCGAGCGACGCCTCGGCGATGGCGGCCTCCTCCTCGGCGCCCGTCGCGGCGGCGGCGCGGCGGCCCGCGGCCGCGGCGGCCGCGGCCTCGGCCACGGCGGCGGCGGCCGAGGCCGCCGCGGCGCGGTCGATGGCCGCGTGCTCGCTGGCGACGGCAAAGGCGTGCCCCGAGCGCGCGCCGCCACCATCCAGGGCGGCAGGCAGGCGCAGGGCGGCCTCGGCGGCCGCGACAACGCCGCCCGACGAAGAAGAGGCGGCGGCGGCGGCGGCGGCGGCCGAGGCGGCGTCCCCGGCGGCGGCCGAGGGCGGGGGCGCCAGCGCCGCGAGCAGCTCGACGCCCAGCGGTCGGCACAGCTCAAACAGTCGCTGGCGCCGGCGCGCGGCGTCCTCGCCGCCGGCGGCGGGGGCGGCGAAGCTCGCGGCCGCCAGGCGCCGGTACAGCTGCCGGTGCAGGGCCACGGCGTCCGAGAGGATCTCGCCGCGCATCAGCTCCTTGGCCTGCGCGCTGCGCGCCTGCGCGCGCGTCGCCGCCGCGCTCGCGTCGCCGCCGTTGCGCCGCCGCTCCTCCTCGGCCTCCTGCCACTTGCGCGCCGCCTCGTCCTCCGCGGCGGCCACGTCCCCGCCCCCCCCGGGCCCCCCGTCGTCCTCGGGCCCGAGCAGGTCGGCGAACGCGGCGTACGGGTCGCGGTACGTGGCGCGAAAGTCGGCCTCGAGCGCCGCGCCGTCCTCGAGCTCGGTGACGCCCAGCGTGGCGGCGGGGCCCTTGCTGCTGCGGTAGGAGGCGGCCTCCTCGGCGGCCTCGGCGGCCTCGTAGTCCTGGATCTGCTGCCACGCGGCCTGCAGGGCGTCGAAGAGGCCCGCGGCCGCGGCCGAGGCGCCGGCCGACTCGGCCGGGGTCGCGGCGGCGGCGGCGGCGGCCTCGGCGGCGTGCAGGCCCGCGCGCACGGCGCGCAGGCGCCAGCCGTAGGCCTCGAGCTCGCCGAACGAGGCTGCGGCGGCCGTGGCGTGGTCTCCGGAGCGCAGGCGCAGCAGCAGGCGCGCGGACGCCGCCTCCTGCACGAGCGCGCCGGCGCCCGCGCGCACGGCCGGCGCGGCGAGCGCCAGGGCGGCGGCGGTCGAGGCGTCGGATGGCGCGGCCCCGGCGGTGGCGGCGAGCGCGAGGGGCGGGCGCACGGGCGTGGGGAATGCGAGGAGGCCGGCGATCAGGAGCTGCAGGCCCTCGGCGGACGAGGGAGATGCAGAAGAAGAGGCGCCCGCCGCGTCTGCCGCCGAAGCCGCCGCCGCAACGCCGCGCGCGGCCGACAGCAGCAGGCCCAGGCCGTGGCACGCCTCGCGCACGGCCACGCACACGGGCACGACCACGTCGGCGTACGCCGGGTAGCCCGCCTCGAGGCGCTCGGCCCACGCGCCGGCGCTCGAGACCCACGTCTCGGCCTCGGCCTCAGAGGCGGCGGCAGACGAGGAGGAGGCCCCGCCCGCGGCCGCGGCCTGCCCACCCCCGCAGCCGCCGCCGCAGCGGCGCTCGAGCGCGTCGGCCAGGGCCAGCAGGCGCTCGGGCCGGCCGAGGCCCGCGGCAAAGCCGGCGACCTCGCGCTGCAGGGCGTCGTACTGCGGCGGCTCGGGGCGCGGCACGCAGCGCGCCGAGAGCGCCGCCGCCTGGCGCCGCAGGGCCCCGTGCCGGGCGCGCAGCCGGCCCAAGGCTCTGCCGCCCTGCTGCCCGGGCCCGCCCGGCAGCCCGCCCGCGACCGAGACCATGCCGCGCGCGGCGTGCTCGGCGCCGACGTGCTCGCGGGCCTCGATCAGGAGGGCGTCGCGGCGCAGGGCGTGCTTGCCGGCCGGGTCGATGCCGGCGGGCGGGCGCGCGAGCGCGAGGCGCGCGGCCGACAGGCGCGCCCAGGCGCCGCCGAGCGCGCCGCAGCGCGCGGCCCACGCGCCGCCCCACCACTCGCTCGGGGAGGAGGAGGAGGGGGGGCGGAGGGGGCTGCCGCGGCGGCGCCACGCGGCGACGGCGCGCAAGCAGGGAAGCAGCAGGGTCTCGGCGGCCGCGGCAAAGGGCGCGTGCGCGGAGGCGGCGGCCGCGGCGACCGTGCGCAGCAGCGACTGCAGGTCGTCGTCGTCGGGCGGTGGCGCCGGCGGCGACGACAGCAGCCACGCGACCAGGCGCGCGAGGTCGCGGCGCGCCGCCTGGTCATCAGGAGGCAGCGCCTGCGCGTGCGCGGCCAGAACCTGGGCCAGCAGGGCCGACAGGCCCAGCCACTGCGCCTCCTCCTCGGCGGCCGCGCGGCCGGCGGCGCCGAGCGCCCCGCCGCCGCCGCCGCCGCCGCCGCCGCTTGCGTCCTCCGAGAGCCGGCGCAGGGCCGCGCGCAGCTGCTGCAGGCGCGACGCCTTGGAGCGCACGTCCGCGCCCGCGCCGAGCGCCAGCAGGCGCAGCACGGCCGACGTCTCGCCCGCGCCGAGCAGGCGCGCCGCGGCGCGCGGGCCCCCGGACGAGGCGGCGAGCAGCCAGCGGCGCCACCCCTCCTGCGCGAGCGCCGCGGGGCAGCCCTGGCGCGCGAGCGCCACGCGCGCGGCGACGCCGATCGACGCGCCGCCCTCCTGCGCCCTTTTTTGCTGGTGTGTCTGCTGCAGCAGCGCCCCGAGGACCCAGGCGAGCTGCTGGGAGCCCGCGGCGTCCAGCGGGGACAGCGCACCCGAGGCCAGAAGGCGCGCCTGCAGCCGCGACACGCGCGACAGCAGGGCGCGCTCAGCGTCGCCGCCGCCGCCCGCCGCCGCCGCCGCCAGCTCGAGCAGCGGGGCGTGCTGCTGGCGCACGGCCCAGGCCGTCACCGCCGGCAGCACGCGCGCGCCGTCGCAGACGGCGTGCAGGTCGTGCAGCGCCACGAGCGCCGACTGCAGGGCGCGCGGGGCCGCGTCGACCATCGCTGCAGAGGGGAGGAGCAGAGGCGACGACGACGACGACGAGGGGGCGCCGGCCGCTGCCGCCGCCTCCTCGCCGCAGCAGATGGCGCGGACGGCCGCGGCCGCGACGGCCTCGGCGCGCTGCTGCACCTCGCGCAGCAGCAGGTCGGGCACCTGGGCCGCGGCCTCAGCCTCGCGCTCGGCCGCGTCGCCGTCGTCGCCCCCGCCCCCGCCGCCGCTCCCGCCGCCGCCCGCCGCCCGAAGCGCCTGCAGCACGGGCAAAAATCCGACCATGGCCGCGCCGCGCGCGGCGTGCCGGCGCAGCGGCAGGTCCGACGCGAGCGCGGAGGCCACGGCCGCGGCGACCCCGCGCCACTGCTCGTGCGACAGGGCAAAGGCGCCTCCCGCCCCACCGCCGGCCACCGCGTCGCGCAAGTCGGCGTCCGGGTCGACGCCGTCCTCGCCGTCCCCCAACGGGAGCGGCGCGCGGTCGGGCCCAGCCTCGGCCGCGGCGCGGCGCTGCGCCTCGCGGTCGGCCGCGGCGGCCGCGGCGGCCGTGGCGGCCTCCTGTGCGGCGGACGCAACGCGCGACCAGTCGAGCCCCGCGGCCACGAGCACAGAGGGGCGGCCCGCGGCGTCGACGGCGTCGCTGGCGGAGCCGTCCCCCGACCCCGCGCCGAGCGCCAGCGCCAGGGCCTCGGCGCGCCGCTGCGCGCGCACGAGCGCCGCCGAGCGCGGCACGAGCGGGTGCCCGCCGTGGCGCCACAGCAGCGGCTTGGCCGGGCGCGCGTCGAGGCCCAGCGCGGCGCTCAGGTCGTCGCGCGCCTCGCGCCAGCGCGCCAGCACGACGGGGACGGGGGCGGCGGCGCCTTGCTGCTGCTGCTCGGCCGCCGCCGCCGCCGCAACCAGGCCATCGGCGCGCTTGCACACCTGCCGCCACGCCCACGCGACGCGCTCGGGCTCGACGGCCGAGGGCGCGCGCGCGAGGCCCGGGACGGCGAGGGAGCCAAGGCCGGCGACGCCCTGCAGCAGCGCCGGCCCCGCGCCCCCGTGCACCGCGCGCCAAAAGGCGCGGCGGGCCGACTGCAGCGGCGCGAGGGCTGCTGCTGCTGCTGCCGTCGCCGCTGCCGCGGCCGCCCCCTCCTCGGCCACGGCCTCGAGGGCCGCGCGCTCGAGGCCGGCCAGCGACTGCACCGCCTGCACGAGCGCGTCGACGGCCGGGTGGTCCGGCACGCGCCGCGCGCGCTCGTGGGGCCTCTGGTGGCGGAACCACGCGCGCTCGTACGGGGTCGACGGGCGGCAGGGGCCGCCCTCTGCGCCGCCATCCCCGCCGTCTCCGCCGCCGCCGTCGGCGGCGACGGCCGCGTCGGCGCCGGCGCGCGCGGCCTCCTCGAGCGCCGCGTGAGCGCACCAGTCGCGCAAGAGGTCCGGGAGGGCCAGCACCTGGCAGTCGTCGTCGTCATCGTCGCCGAGGGCAGCGCCGCCGTCGACGTCGTCGTCGTCGTCGTCGTCCTCGCCCTCCCCCCCCCGGTCGCCGCGCGCGGCGAGGAGCGGGTCGCGCAGCAGCAGCGACGCGGCGGCGACGGCGGCTGCGGCCAGCGGCGGCAGCGTCGGCTGCGGCCCGGCTGCGGCCTTGGCGGCCACGGCGCACTCGAGCCAGGCGGCGCGCGTGGCGCGGCCGCCCGCAGAGCTCAGGGCAAAGAGGCCGGCGGCGGCCATGGCCACGTGCGGGAGGAGGGCGAGGGCGGTGGTGGTGGTCGTGGCGGCGGCGGCGGCGGCGTCGTCGTCGTCGTCGCCCTCGTGGTCGTGGTCGCCGCCGCCCAAGAGCGCGCGGGCAAGCGCGGCCACGGCCTGCGGCGGCAGCTGGGCGCTGCCGTGCATCCGCCCGGCGAGCACCAGCGGGAGGCGCTCGACGTCGTCGTTGTCGCCGTTTGCCGCCGCAGCCGCCGCCCCGGCGAGCGCGCGCGCCGCCCCGCCCTGCGCAACAAGCAGCCACTCGAGCACGGCCGCGTCGCGCGCGGCGGCGCCCAGGTCCGGCGCGGGGCCGCACAGGTCGCGGAACGACAGGCGCGCGGGCCAGCTTCCGGGCCGCGCGGCGTCGTCCGGCCAGCCGCCGCCGCGGCCAAACGCGACGGCCGCGCGCTCCAACGACAGTAGCGCGCTGGAGCCCCCGTCGTCGTCGTCTTCGTCGCCGCCGCCGTCCACCGTCATCATCATCGCCGCCTGGCCGTCGTCCGCGCCGGCCGCGGCGGCGGCAGCAACGATGCGCCCGACCTCGGCGTCGCCCGCGAGAGCCAACGGCAGGGGCAGGGACAGCGGCGGCGCGCAGACCGCGGACGCATAGGCGGCGGCGAGGCGCGCGCGCGCGATGGCGCTGCTGGCGGCCGCGGACGCGACGGGCCCGGCGCCCTGCAGGTACGCGCGGCGCCAGCCGGCCCAGAGGGCGTCCGGCAGGCTCCAGCCGCGCTCGAGCAGGGCGCCTGCCAGCCCGGCCCAGGCGCGCGCCTCGCGCAGGCCCGGGCCGCGGCGGTGCAGCGCGGCGCACGCGGCCCCTGCGGCGGCGTGGGCGGCCGCCATCGCCCGCAGCATCGCGCCGCCGGCGACGCCGTCCGCCGCGAGCTGCAGGTGCACCTCGCGCGACGCCGGGTCGGTGTCGGGGGGCAGCCACGACAGGCTCAGCTCGGGCGCAGGGAGGAGAAGGAGAGCGTCGGCGTCGTCGTCGTTGCGCGGCTGCGAGGCGGAGGCGCCCTTGCCCACCACCACCCCCTTCTCGTCCTCCGGGGGCAGCAGGTACAGCTCGACGCCGCGGTTGCGCATGGCGCGCGACACCTCTCCCGCCTGGCGCGGGTCCACCGTCATCAGTAGGCGGAAGTCCGGGTGCGGGCGGACGACGCGCACGGCGTCGCCCTCTCCTCCTCCGCCGCCGCCGCCGGCCTCGTTGAGCGCGAGCGCGCCGCCGGGCTCGAGCAGCGGGTTGAGGCGGTCGAGCACGGCCGGGCTGCACATGTTGGCCCCGTCGAGCAGCACCCACCCGCCGCGCTCGACCGCGCGCGTCAGCGTCCCGTCGACCCACTCGAACCTGCCGGCCAGCGCCGGGCCGCCGCCGCCCTCGCCGCCAGCTCCGGCGAGCGCGCGCGCGACCCCGGCGGCCTCGGCCTCGACGGCCGCGAGCTCGCTCAGGGCGTCGGCGAGGTCGGACGATGGGTTGGCGCCCGAGGGCGCGTCGGCGAGGCGGCGGAGGCGGGCGGCCACGCGCTCGAGCGCGGCGGCGGTGCGCGCGGCCTCGGCGGCGTCACCACCGCTCGCCGCAGCAGCTGCGTCCTCCTCCTCCTCGGCCACCACCCCTTGGCCCTGGCGCAGGTGCTGCGACTCAAAGGCGTGCCAGGCGGCCTGCGCGGCCTGGGCAGCCTTGGACGCGCGCAGGCGCCAGCTGCCGCTGGAAGGCTGGGCGGCCGAGGCGGCGCCGCCGCCACCCTCCCCGGGCGGCGGCGGCGACAGCAGCAGCAGCGCGGCCGTGAGGCGGTCGGCGGCGGCGCGCGCGCGCTCCGCCAGCGCCGCCACGCGCCGCGCGGGCTCGACCTGCTCAAAGCTGCCGAGGAGGTCGGACGTGTCCGTCCCGGCCGTCATCGTCAGCTCGAGCAGCGGCCTGCCCGCCAGCGACGCCAGCAGGCGCGCCAGCGACGACCGCCCGCTGCCCCCGGGCCCGACCAGCAGCGCCATCCACCCCCGCTGCAGCGCGAGCGCGGCGCTCTCGAGCAGCGGGGCCTGCCACGCCGGCAGGCGCGGGTCCGGGCGCGCGGCCGTGGCGGCGTCCTCGGAGGCAAGGGACGAGGAAGAGGCGGCCGCGGCGGCCGCGGCGGCGCCCCCGCCCGCGTACGCGTAGGCGGGCCGCAGCAGCGCGGCGCGGCCGACCGTCGCGCGCGTCGCCGTGACGCGCACGCTCGGCGCGCGCGCCTCGCGCAGCGGGCGGCCCCACACGTGCGCGTAGAGGGCACGGAAGTGGGCGCGGTCGGCCGGGGTGCGCAGGCGCTGCAGGAAGATCGTGCGCGCGTAGTGGTCGACTAGGGCGTGCTGCGGGTCGCGCGGCGGCGGCGGCGGCGGCGGCGGCGGCGGCGGGGCCGCGGAGGCCGGAGCGCCGGCGTCTGGGGCGGCGGCAGCACCGCAGACCGCGCCGTCCTCCCAGAGGAGCTCGCACCAGCGCAGGAGGTCGCGCAGGTTGAACTCCCAGGGCCCGCCCGCGGAGGCAAAGCCCGGAGGAGGCGAGGGCGGGGGCGGCGACAAGAGGCGGCGCGTGGCGTCGTCGGCAGCGACGCCCGCCCCGGCCCCCGCCCCGGCCCCTCCCCCTCCCGGCGCCGCGTGCCGCTGCAGCAGGTCGAGCAGCCCGACCATCCTGCGCACGATGCCCGAGTCCAGGCCCGGGTACAGCGCCGAGGCCACGTGCTCGAGGTCGGCGCCCCCCAAAGGCTCGACGCACACGCGCGTGAAGCGGTTGAGGAACGACCGCGGCAGGCCCTTGCGCCCGCCGCCCTCGTGCACGGGGTTTTGCGCGCCAAACAGCCGGAAGCGCGGGTGGCACCGGAACGCGCGCCCGAGCTCGGGGACAAACACCTCGGCGCGGTGGTCGAGCAGGGCGTTGAGGCCCTCGAGGACGCTCTGCCCGGCGAGGTTGAGCTCGTCCAGGAGCAGCCAGTCGCCGCGCCGCAGGGCCGAGAGCACGGGCCCGTCGCGCCAGCAAAACTCGCCCGCCGCGCCGCCCTCGGCGGGGAGGTCGGCGCCGAGCAGGTCCATCATGTCGGTGTGCTCGGACAGGTTGACGCGCTGGAGCGCGGCGCCCGAGGCGCGCGCGAGGGCGGCGACCAGGGTGGTCTTGCCGACGCCGGGGGAGCCCTCGAGCAGGACGGCGCGCGGGGCCTGCAGCGCGCGCAGCAGGCGCAGGGCGTTGCGCGCGGGCGTCGGGGCCGACAGCTCGAAAGCCGGCGGCGGGGGTGGGGGCGCCGCCGGGCCGCTGCCGCTGTCCTCCCCCTCCCGCTGCTGCTGCTGCTGCTGCGGGTCGCCGCGCTCGACGTAAAAGGGCGGCAGGCCCCACCAGCCGGGGGGAGGGGGCTCGACGGCGGCGCGGCGCGCCGAGGCGGCGGCGCGCTCGGCGGCGGCCTCGGACACGATGAGCCGGGCCGTCGAGGCGGCTGCATCCCCGCCGCCGCCGCCGCCGCCGCCGCCGCCGCCGCCGCCGCCGCCGAGCAGCGGCAGAAGCGGCGCGAGCTGCTCCCCGAGCTGGCGCTCGAGCAGCGCGCAGCACTGGCGGCGCAGGCCGGCGAGGGCGGCGGGCGGGAGCCCGCTGCCGACGAGGCCCGCGCCGTCGAGCAGCGCGAGGAAGGCGCCGTGCGCGTAGGCGCGCCACCACTGCGCGCCCCCGGCCGAGGCGCCCGCGAGCGGGTCGTCGGCGCCGGCGCCGGCGCCGGCGTCGGCGTTGCCCCCGCCGCCGGCCGCCGCCAGCGCCTCGAGCCTCGGGGCCGCGGCGCAGATGAAGCCCACCCACGACAGCAGGTCGCGCACGGACAGCGCGCCGCGCGCGGCCGGGGGCGCGGCCGCGTGGTACTCGGCCCAGAACTCGAGCATGCGCGCGGCGACGGACGACAGCAGGGCCGTCTTTTCGGCGTCGCCGCCGCCGCCGCCATCCGCGGCGACGACGCCCGCGCCCGCGAGCAGCCGCGCGCGCACGATCGCGAGCAGCTCGTCGCGGTCCTCGAGGGCGGGCACCCACACGGCCGTGAAGCGGTTGGACAGCGCCGGAGACAGCTCCTTCTTGCCAAAGTCGCCGCCCGGGTTCATCGTCGCGACGATGCGAAACGAGGGGTGCGCGGCGATGACGAGGCCAGGTTCGCCGCCGCCCTCGCCGCCGCCCTCGCCGCCGCCGCCAGCCTCCTCGGCCCCGCCCTTCTCGGCGAGCGTGAGGGTGCGCCCGGGCTCGAGCACCGAGTTGAGGCGCTCGAGGACGGCGTCCTCGGCCAGGTTGAGCTCGTCCACCAGCAGCATGTCCCCGCGGCGCATCGCCTGGACGAGCGGGCCGTCCACCCACACAAAGGGGGCGCGCGCCGCGGCCGCGCGCCGCTCGAGCTCGCGCAGCGCCGAGCGCAGCGGCGAGTCGTCGTCGGCAGCTGCGCCTCCTTCTGCTGGCGCCGCGAGCAGCGGCGCGGCGGCGGCCTTGAGCTGGTCGAGCAGCGGGCCCACGTCCGGCGGGGCCACGGCGTCGGGCACGTCGACCGCCGCCGGGGCCGCCGCCGCACCCGCCGCGAGCTGCAGCGCCGCGACCACCGCGCGCGCGGCCGCCACAAAGGCGGCGCCGTCGGCCTCGCGCGTGCGGCTGGGGCGAAAGCCGCCGACAAAGTCGGACGTCTCCGTGTGCTGGTTGCAGTTGACGATGTGCAGCCTCTGCCCGCGCATGAGCGCGAGCAGCTGGCACACGGTCGTCTTGCCCGTGCCCGTCTCGCCGACCAGCAGCGCCGGCTCGGCGTGCCGCAGGCAGCGGTCGACGAGGGCGTAAAGCCGCCGCGCGCTGCGCGTCCACACGACGCCGCCCGACAGCGCGGCGCGCAGGGCGGCGGCGGTGGTGGCGTCGGCGCCGGCGGCGGGCTCGGCGGGGGCGGCGCCTTCGGGGGAGGAGGCGGCGCCGAGGGCCTCGCGCAGGCGGCGCATGGGGGCGTCGCCCTCGGCCTCGTAGACGGCCTCGGGGTCGAGCAGCAGCTGCGGCGGTGAAGCCGCCGCAACCAAGGCGCCGCCGCCGCCGCCTGTTCTTGCCGCCGCCGCCGCCGCCGCCAGCCCGCGCGCCCCGGGCGCGCACGTGGCCCCGAGCACCACGCGCTCCAGCACGCGCCGCACCTCCTCGCGCTCCTCCGCGCTCCGCAGCCGCTCCGCCAGCACCGCGTACCCGTCGAGTGCGAGCTCGCGGTACCCCGTCGCGCCGCGCTCGGCCCAGCGCAGCAGGTCGCGGGGCGTGATGAACCCCGCCCGGCCCGCCATGAGGTCCGTCGCGCGCCGCCGCCCCTGCAGCTCGCGCATGGCGGCCACGAGGCGCGACGCGTACGAGGGGGCCACGCGCGAGCGGCGGTGGAGGACGTCGCGCAGCTCGGCGTCGGGCAGCTCGTCGACGTGCAGCTCGAGGAAGCGGCCGCGAAAGGCGCGGCTGAGGGCCTTGCGGCCCGCGTACGCGCCGCCGCTCGGGTTTTGCGTCGCAAACAGCGCGAACGACGGGTGCGGGCGGATCGTCTCGCCCAGCTCGGGGACGTGCAGCTCGCGGTTGTCGTCGAGGAGGCGGTTGAGGGCCTCGAGCACCTCGGTCGGCGCGAGGTTAAGCTCGTCGAGCACGACCCAGCTGCCGCGCCGGAGCGCGGCGACGAGCGCGCCCTCGCGGAACGCGAGGCGCCCCTGGGCGTCGGGCACCCACGCGCCGAGGTACTCCTGCAGGTCGGTGTGCTGGTGGTTGTTGATGCGCACGAGGGCGTGGCCCGTGCACGCGGCCAGGTGGGCCACCAGCGACGTCTTGCCCGCCGACGTCGGGCCCTGCAGGAGCACGGGGTGCCGGCGCGGGCACAGCACCGCGCGCGCGAGGTTGGCGAGGTGGCGGCGCGCCGAGGGCGTGCGCACGAACGCCTGGTGGTGCCCGGTGGCCGCCGGTTGTTGGTGCTGCTGCTGAGGGGGAGGGGGGGGAGGCGGCGGCTCTTGCTGCTGCTGCTGTTGCTGCTGCTGCTGCTGCTGCTGCTGCTGCGCCTGCTGCTTGGCCTTTTTGCCCTTGGGCGGGGGCTGCGGCGTGCCCGGGGCCGCGGCCGCCTGCCCCTCGTCGCCGCCGCCGCGTGCGCCGCCGCCGTCCTCCTCCAGTAGGGCGGGCGGCCCGCCGGGCTCGCCCGGCAGCGGCAGGGGGCCGCGCTCGAGCCAAAACTGCTCGAGGCGGACGTACCGCCCGGCCTCGGCGCCGGGCGGGGGCGGGGGCAGGCGCGCGAGCGCCTTGAGCGCCGCCTTGCTGGCGCCCGCCTGCGCCGTCGCCCCCGCGCCGCCCTCTGCCGTCGGCTGCAGCAGCAGCAGGTGCGTCGCCATCAGCCGCTCCGCCAGCCGCGTCGGCTCCCCCGGCCCGAGCTGCGTCGCAAACGCCATCTCGAAGCCGTCCCAGAGCGCGCGCTGCAGGCCGTACCGCGGCGCCGCCGCGCGCGCGTAGTCGAGCGCGCGGCACAGCGTGCGCAGCGAGTAGCCCGCGCGCTGCCCCGCGCCGTCGGCCAGCCGCCCGGCCTCGGCCCCGGCCTTGAGCGCCGCGTACAGCTCGACCACCCCGCGCACGACGGGGCCCGCCGAAGAGGCGTCCTGCTGCTGCCGCCGCCCCCCGCCCTCGCCCCCCAGGGCGCCGGACAGGTAGCCGCGCGCGAGCAGCGCGAGGTCGTCGGCGCCCGACGGCTCGCTCACCCAAAGCTCGGTGAAGCGCGAGCGCAGGGCGGCCGGCAGGTCGCGCTTGCCGGCGTCGGTGGCCGGGTTCATGGCGGCGACGAGGCGGAAGCGCGGGTGGCGGCGCACGGCGGACGCGTCGCCGCGCTCGACGAGCACGAGGCCGCTGCTGAGGCCCTCGTCGTCGTCGTCGGCGGCGGCGGCGGCGGCGTCGGCGGCGGCGGCGTGGCCGGCGGCGGCCGCCTCTCCCGCCCCTCCTCCTCCGCTGCCGCCCTCGAGCAGGCCCGCGAGGCGCTCGAGCACCTCGGGCGGCGCGAGGTTGACCTCGTCGAGCAGGAGCCAGTGCCCCTCGCGCAGCGCGCGCACGAGCTCGCCCTCGACAAAGGCAAAGGCGAACCCCTGGTCGGCGGCCGCCGCCGCGCGCTCGGCGGCGTCGACGTCGGCCGAGAAGCGGCGCCAGGCGGCGGCGAGCGCCGGGCTCAGGCGCGCGGCGGCGGTCGTGGGGGTGGGGGCGGGGGTGGCCTTGGCGGCGGCCGCCGCGGCAGGCACGGGCCGGTCCTGGGGGCTCGCCGCGGCGCCCGAGGCCGTGCGCCGGCGCTTGGGCTCGGGCGGCGGCGGGCGCGGCGCCGCCTGCTCCTGCGGCTGCTGCGGCGGCGACGGCTCCTCCCCCTCCACCTCCATGCCCTCCCCCGCCATCCCCCCCCCGTCGTCGTCGTCGTCGTCGTCGTCCACGAGCACCCCGACCTTGGCCACGGCCGCGCGGTACGCCTGCACGAGCCGCCCCCACCGCCGCCGCTCGGCGTACTTGGCCGCGCGCGACAGGAAGGCCTCGTTGTTGCCGCGCGTCCACGTGCGGCGCACGAGGTCGCCAAAGGCCCGCGACAGCGGCAGCAGCGCCTCGGCCGCGCCGACGGGCCGGAATCCGCCGAGCAGGTCGCTCGAGTCGGTCTGCTGGCTCAGGTTGAACGCGCACAGCCTGGCGCCCGTGAGCGCCGCGAGCTGCGACAGGGCCGTGGTCTTGCCCGTGCCCGTCTCGCCGACGAGCAGCACGGGCTCGGCGCCGGCCACGGCGGCCGCGACGCGCTCCATCACCCGGCAGCTGTGCCCCGTGCGCGCAAACGTGCCCAGGCCGACGGCGGCCTGGCGGCGCGCGGCGGCGACGGCCGGGTCCCCCCCGCCGTCGCGCTCGGCGGCGCCCGGGGCGAGGGGCAGGCGCGCGCGGCCGACGCGCAAGAAGCAGCCGGAGGGCGCCGCCGCGCCCGGCGGGCCCTCCAGCTCGAAGGCCACGTCGGGCTTGGCCAGCGCGTCGTGCCGCTCGGCCTCGTCGCGCGGGTGCGGCAGCGCCCAGAGGGTCGCGAGCGCGGCCAGGAGGGCGCGGCGGCCGTCGTCGCGCGTGACGGCGCCCGTGAGCAGGTCGGCGGCCTCGACGAAGCAGGCGCGGCGCAGGGGCTCGGGCAGCGCGGGGAGGGCCTCGGCCGTGACGACGACGGCGTCGGCGTCGGCGGCGTCGGCGTCGGCGGCAGCGGCGGCGGCAGCGGAGAGCGGCGCCAGCAGGTCGCCGTGCGAGCGCGCCATGCGCGCGGCCCACTTGATCAGGTCGCGCAGGGCGGGCAAGCGCCCGCCGCACGACAGCGCGAGGTCGCCCGGCCGCACGCCCGCGTCGGCGAGGGCGGCGCGCGCCTGCGCGTCCCAGCCGTCGAGCAGGCGCCGGCGCTGCTGCTGCTGCTGGTGCGGCTGCTCCTCGTTGCTGCCACCGCCGCTTGCAGCAGCGTCGGCGTCGGCGGCCCGCGCCGCCGATCTCCGCCGCTTGCCGGCGCGCTCGGGGGGCGCCACCGGCTGCTGCTGCTCCTGGCCACCCGCCGCCGTCGCCGCTGCCTCGTCAAACGACGGCGCCAGGCGCCCGGCCGCCGCCTCGCTCACGACGCGCGCGGCCGCCAGCGCCGCCGGCAGCAGGGCCCGCACGGCCGGGAAGCGGCCAGACAGCACGTCCAGCTGCTCCTCAGCGCCGGGCGCGTCCATGCGCACGCGCTCCCAGAGGCCGCCGCCCAGCTGCAAGACGGCCTCGAGCGCGGGCGGCGTGGGCGGTGGAGGCGGCGCCGCAGAGCCGCCATCCGCGCCCGCCGCGCGCGACGACGGCGCCGCCGTCGTCACGGTCGCGATCAGCTGGAACCCGGGGGCCGCCGCGAGCACCTCCCCGCGGCTCGGCACGTGCAGCGCGCGCGACTCAACCAGAGGGGCCAGCGCGGCCAGCACGTCGGGCGGCGCGGCGTCGACGCCCTCGAGGACGACCCAGCGCCCCGCGGCCACGGCGGCGGCGAGCGGGCCCGGGCGCCACGCAAACTCCCCCGGGACGGGCGTGCAGGTGTAGGCGCCCAGAAGAGCCTTGGCGTCGAGCTGGTCGTCCATGTGCAGCCACGTGCACGCGCGCGCGTTACCCGTGCACGCGGCGAGGGCGCGCGCGAGGGCCGTCTTGCCGCAGCCCGGCGGGCCCTCGAGCAGCAGCGGGCGCCCGCGGCAGAGGGCCAGGGCGGCCGCCTCGAGGGCGCGCTCGACGGTGGGCGTGCGCACGAGGCCGTGGAGCGACACGGTGGTGGCGGTGGTGGAGGAGGAGGAGGAGGGGAGGCGCGGCTGCGGCGCCGTCGTCGTCGCAGCGCCGGCGACGACGCGGCAGGGCAGCTCGACGCCGCAGAGCGACACAAAGCCCGGCGCCGGGGGCGGGAGCAGCGCCGGCGGGCTTTGTGGCGGCAGCGCCGGCAGCGCGGCCGCCGGGCGGCAGTGCGAGCACGACGGGTCGGCGCACGGCAGCCAGCGGGCGCCGCGCTCGAGCGCGACCGCCTCGCGCCGCGCCAGCAGCACGGCGTGCGCCCGCGCGCGCTCCTCGTCGATGGCGTCGCTGGCGCCCGGCGACGGCGACGACGTCGGCGGCGACGACGGCACGAAGGCGCGCTCGACGCGCATGGCCGGCTCGGCGCCCATGCGCAGGCACAGCATCGCGAGGGCGCGCACGGCCACAAGCCGCACGACCACGTCCGGGTGGCGCGTGAGGGCGCACAGGCTGCTGCTGCTGGTCGTGGTGGTGGTGGTGGTGCTGCTGCTGCCGTTGCTGCCGTGCCGCCAGAGCGCCGCCAGCTCCGGGCTCAGCTCCAGGGCGCGCACGGCCGCCATGGCCGCCAGGGCCGCGGGCGACGGCTGCTGATGCGACTGCTGCTTTGCCGACTGCTGCTGCTGCGCCGCCGCCAGCGCCTGCAGCGGCGGCGGCGCGCCCTGCGCCTGCCGCGCCGCAAAGTGGCGCGCGACTGCCGCGCCGAGCGCCCCCGGCGCCACGTCGAGCAGCTGCAGCATGGCGAGGTCGGCCGGGTCGATCGCGGTGGTGGCTGTGGTGGTGGCGGGAGGCGCGGCCAGCGCGGCCGCGGACAGGCCGCACGCCACGCGCAGCAGCAGGCAGCGCAGCGCGGCGGCCGCGGGCAGCGTCGTGCGCGGGTCGAGCAGCAGCGCGTGGAAGAGCGCAAGCAGGGGCGGCGTCGGCGGCGAGGCGGCGGCCTGCTGCTGCTGCTGCTGCTGCTGCTGCTGCTGCGACTCAGCCTTGCCCTTGCGCTTGCTCGAGGCCTTGTGCTGCTGCGCGGGCTGTGGGATTTGCGATTGAAAGGCGGGGGGCGGGGGGAGGAGAGGGAGAGCGTGAGGAGTGGAGGCGCGTCGGCGCGCGCGACGCAAGGCCGGCCGGCCGGCCGCCCCCCGCCGATCGGCGGTCGCCGGACAATGCCGCGTTCCTCACCTGCTGCGCCGCCGCCGCGCTCAGCTGCTGCTGCACGTCCTCTCGGTCCGCCAGCTCTGGCAGGCGCACGACCAGCGCGCGCAGCGCGCGCAGGAGGTCCCACGCGCCGCCTGCCATGGCGTCTCTGTGTGTCGGGGGAGGAGGAGGACCAAGTGTGCGGGGCGAGGATCGTTCGCCGCCGCGCGACGAGAGGTTTTTTGGTGGACGAGACGCGCGCGTTCAATGATGGTAGGCACTGCAGGGTGTCGGGTCAAAGAGTACGGCGAGACCGGTCCCAAAGGAGGCCGCAGGCGCGAGAACGGCGCGCGCGCGCGAGGATCCCGCCTTGCGCCGCCTCGCGTCCTTCGACGACAGCCGTGAATCGATCGAGTGGGGGGGGGGGTCAGAAGCGCCGCGAAAGGAGCGTGTGGAATGATGATGTGCTTGCGGAGATGCTCCAATGATGTGTTGTTGCGAACGTGTGATGGATCGATGGATCGGCGGGGGCCGGGCGTTTGTCAAGGCGTTTCCCGTCGAGCGTCGTCGTCGAGCGGCGGCGGCGATGGATGGCGCACGCGCCCGCTTCGGCGTGTTTGACGCTGCTCGCCGCGCCCGGACAACAAGACGCCCGCTCGTCGCTCGCATCCCCCTGGAACTCATTCATGCTCGCGCCCACGCTCTTCTCGTTCGCCTACGCTTTCGCGCTTTCATCACGCAGCCAACACACGCCACCAAAGCAGAGCGCGCGCGCGCATATAGAACCAACTGACCTCTCGAAGAGAAACAAACGAACGTGAAGACAACCGCGAGGATGGGCCAATCACAGTCCAAGCGCATGGACAAGTACGTCGCGACGTACGAGCGCGCGTTCGAGCGCATCGAGACCGACCTCCAGCGCGTCCTGCAGCGGCGCGAGCGGGGACGACGCGCGCGCGCCGCGCTCTCGCTATGGAGCGCCGTCGCCGTCGTCGCGTCGGCCGTCGTCGGCGCGTGGCTCGTCCAGCAGGTGCAGCGACAGGCGCCCGGGACGTACACGGTCGGAGAGCACGCCGCGCGCACGTCGGCCGCGCTCGCGCTGCCCTTTGCGGTCGCCGCGGTCCGCTGGCTCCTGCTGCTTCTTTTGGGCGCGGCAGACGCGCGGGCGTCGTCGCACGCCGCGAAACTCGATGCCGCCAAGCGCACGCTCGTGCGCGAGCTCAAGGACGCGTGCCGCTTCGACACGGCGCGGCGGCTGCTGGCCCGGTACGACCCGGACGAGCGCAAGCAGCAGCAGCATTTGCAGCACCAGCAGCAGTTGCAGCAGCAGCAGCAGCAGCAGTTGCAGCAGCAGCGGCGGCGAGCGGCGGCAGCGGCGGCGGCGACGGGCGCAGGACAGCACCGCAACCCCCAGCAGCACCAGCACCAGCAGCAGCACCGGCAGCAGCAGTCTCCGCAGCTGTTGGCGACGGCCGGCGCGGCCGCCGCCTCGGCCGTCGCGGGCGCCGGCCGCGCCGTCCTGCCGCTCATCGACCGCCTCGCGACCACGCTGATCGCCGACAACCCGGTGCTGCTCGAGGATATCCGACAGGCGCGCGCGGCGCTCGCCGAGGCCGGGAGCGAGGCGGCGGCGGCCGCGCGCGAGAACGAGGCGCTGCGGACGCGCGTGCTGGAGTTGGAGCGCGCGCTCGCGATCGCCGAGGGGCGCGAGCTGCTGCTGCCGGAGGAGGAGGGGCTGGCGGTGGAGGGCGGCGAGGGAGGCGAGCTGGCTGGGGAGCCGGAGGCGGCACCAGCAGAGGCGGAGGAGGAGGAGGAGGAGGAGGGCGACGACGAGGCCGAGGTGGCAGCAGCAGCGGCGGGCGGCAAGTGCGGGGCGGAGCCGGGAGACGCAGCAGCAGCACCAACGACGGTCGAGGTGGCGGCGACGGCGGCCGGCGGGGGCGTCCGGCAGAGGCGCCGAAACGGCGCGCGCGCCAATCAATAGCAAGAGCAAAAAAAAAACCGCTGCAAGCGTCGCGTCTCTTTCTACACCGTCCCGCTCATTGCGCCGCCGACGACGCCTCGACCATCAGGGCCACCTGCTCGCCCGCGGAGAAGCCGCAGTCGCGCAGGCTCGCCTTGCCCCGCCCCTCGTCGCCGCCGCCGCCGTCCTGCTCCTCCAACACCCGCCTCGGAAACTGCGACACGAGCGCAAAGCCTCGCCGCCGCCGACGCTGCTGCTGCGCCTCGGCGGCTGCTTCCTCCTGCTCCTCCTCCCCCGCGACGCCCTCGCCCGCGCCGACGCTCTCGGCGAAATCAAACAGCGCCGACAGCGGCGCGTCGAGCAAAAAGCGCCGCTGCGCGCGCTCGCCGCCGGGCAGGCGCAAAGCGCACGTGACCGTGCCGTCGGCGGCGACCCCCGGCTCGGGCGGCAAGGCGGCCGCGCACGCCGCGCGACGCTGCAGGCGGGCCGCGGCGCGCCGCGCGGCCGCGTCGGCCGCCGCGCTCTCGGCGAGCGCCGCCTGGGCCGCAGCGCGCTCTCCCTCCTGCCGCGCGCGCTCCTCCTCGCGCGCCCGGCGCTCCTGCGCGTCGCGCAGGTAGCCCTCGGTCTCGATCGAGGGCCCGACGTCCGTCGCGAGGTCCGTCTCGAGGATGCTGACGGCGGCGCCCGGGCGCAGCTCGACGACGCGCAGCAGGTAGGGAGTCGCCGCCGCCGCCGCCGTCGTCGTCGCGTCGTCGGCCGCTGCTGCTGCTGCTGCTGCTGCTGCTGCTGCTGCTGCTGCTGCTGCTGCTGCTGCCGCCGGCTCGGGCGCGCTGCCTCCTCCCATCTCCTCCTCGCCCTGCGGCAGCGGCGGCACACACCGCCCGGGCAGCTCCGCGCGCACCCAGTCCCCCTCGCTGAGCACCGTCAGGCGCGACAGCGCGGCCTCGAGCGCCGCGCGCATGGCGCCGCCGACTGCAGCGGCGGCCGCCTCGTCGCCATCCTTGTCGTCGAGCTGCGCGACGTGCTCGTGGAAGGCGCGGCGGGCGGGCTGCAGGCGGCAAAACTGGCCCGTCTCGAGGCGCCGGAACGTGACCGTCACGGGCCCGCGCACGCACCGCGGATACAAGGGCGGCGGCGGCGAGGGGGTGCCGCCGGCGCCGCCGCCGCCGGCGCTCTTCGCGTCATCGCCCTCCTCCTCCGCAAACGGCCCCCACAGGCACTCGGCCACCTTGCGCGGGATCAAGACGACGCCCTCGGGCGCCGTGAAGTCAAGCAGTCCCGCGTGCGTGCGCGCGCCGGTGCCGGGCGCCGCCAGCTCGAACGTCAGGGCGCCGCCGCGCCACATCACGCCTTGGGACATGAGCGCCTCGCCCGCAGAGGGCGGCAGGCGCACCTTGTCGCCCGAGCGGCGCAGGCCGCGCTGCGCGCGCTCGGCCTCGTCCTGCGAAGGGGCGGCCTGGAGCACCAGGCGCAGGTAGGCGCCCCCGTTGGCCTCGCGCAGCCGCGCCGTGCGCTCTTCCTCGGCGGCGCGGGCCGCTTCTTCGGCGGCGAGGCGCGCGGCGCGCTGCGCCGCCGCGGCCTCCTCGCGCTGCCGCTGGCGCTCGCGCAGGATTCGCTCCTTGTCGGCGGCCCGCCGCTCCTTCTCCTGGCGTTCGCGGTGCTCGCGCTCGAGCTTGTTGGCCCGCGCTTGGAGTTCCGAGGCGAGCATCGCTCAGGTGGTGGTGCGCTCTCGCGTGTCGGGTGGGGCTCTCGTGGTTTTTTTTTGTGGTTTGGTGTCGATGCGTGCGTGGGTGCGTGGGAACGGATGGGACGCGGATTGTTGGAGGTTGGTGACGGTACGCTTGAATCGAACAGCCCACGACCTTCCGCTTCAGCGCGTTGTGCATGGGCGCGATTGAGCGTGGGTGGGCGCTTGGTGCAGTGGCGCGAGACAGGTCGCCGTCGTCGTCGTCGCGCGCGCCGCTAGCACCAGAAGCGATGAGCGTCGCGCGGCGACTCGGATTCGCTCCGCTCGACAGTCAGCGCCCACGCGCGCGCGCCAATTGCTCGAATCGACAGATTAGTAGCGCGATGAACATGGCAGCTCATTGATACGCCCGCAGGGCGCCACTCTCTAGAAGCCATGCCGGCGATCGTATCGGCACTGCTCGCCGAAAGCGCGGTCCTCCGCTCGCGCGCGCCGAGGCCGACCACAGTCGGGACCGCGCGCGCGCGAAACGTCAGGCGGTGCCTCGACACCGCGTCGGCCATTGCGCGCGCATCGCCGCGGCCATCCTCGTTCGCGAGGCATGCCGACGCCGACGCCGACGTTGACGCCGCCCTCGCGCGCCGACGCGCGCTCTTCCTCCTGGACGGCAACGACGCGCCGCCACCACCACGACCATCACAACAACAGCAACAACTCGTGCGCATCTGGCGCGTCGGCATCGACGAGCCGCGCCTGCTCAAGGCCCTCGAAGGCGCGGGGTTCGCGGGGCGCGTCGCCGTCGCGCCCTCGGCCGCGCGCTGCGACGCCGTCCTCGCCGTGCCGCGCAAGGCCGCCGGGGGAAGGCAGGCCGTCGACCTCGCCGCGGCGCGCGCGGCGGCGCGCAACGCGCGCGCCGAGTTTGTGCTGCTGCGCGCGACGACGGCGCGCGCGGTGTTCGAGGCCCTGGCGCCGATGGTCGCGCGGCGGGAGCTCGGTTTGAGCGGGCGTTCGGACGAGGAGGAGGAAGAAGAAGAGCAAGATGGAGCGAGCGGCGAGGCTGCTGCCGCCGAGCGCGTGGCGGCCGCCGTCGAGCGCCTGCGCCGCGCGGCGCCCGCCCTGCGGCCCGATGACAGGGATCGCGAAGACGACGACGAAGGAGACGTCGGCTTCACGCGCGTGCCCACCCTGCGCGCCGTGGCTGCGGTTGCCAGCGGCGTGCGGCCGGCGGCATCGGCGGCGGCGGCGGCCACCGCCTCGTCGGGGAGCGCCGCCGCCTCCACCGCGATGCGCCTGCTCAGCCTGCTCGCGTGGTCGGACGCCGTGGCGGCGCGATCGGCTTCCGGCCGCCCGGCGCCGACGGGGCAGGCGAGCCGCCGCCCGCTGCTGTCCCCGCCCCGCGCCGCGAGGCTGCCCGAGCCGGCGTGGCTGTGGCTGGGCACGGCCGGGGTGGCGGCGGCGGCGGCAAGCGGTGGCGGCGACGAGGGCGGCGGCAGCAGCAGCAGCGGCAGCAGCAGCAGCAGCAACAGCAACGACGACGACGACCCGGACGGCCGCGCAGCCATGGTCCCGCGCAACCGCGACGCGCGCGCGGACGCGGGGTTCCGCGTGACGCGAGACGACGGCGGGCCGCTCCAGCCCGGGGCGCCCGGGGACGCCAGGCGCCGGAGACAAGCCGCGGAGGAGCGGAGGCGGCGGGCCAAGGGAGGCGGGGGCGGCGGGGGGTGGTGATGATTCGGAACCCCCTCGTTATTCTTCTTTTGTGTTTCTTTTACTCGTCGCGCGCTCTTGCTACCGCATCGTCAACATCGTCATCCTCATCTCCACCGCCGCCACCACCGGCCGCACCCCTGGCCTCGGCCGCCCGCCGCGCCAGCGCGCAGTGGAACGCCGCAAACTGCGCGGGCGAGAGCTCCTGCGGCCGCGCCTCGTCGCGCGCGCCCGCGTCGACCAGCGCGGCCGCGACCACCGCCGGGTCGCGCGTCGGCGCGCCCCACGCCCGCCCGCCCCTCCCCAAGCCCGACGTCAGGACGTTGCGCATCATCTTGCGCCGCTCCGAGAAGGCCGCGTTGATGAGGGCCGCGTGCGCGCGCTCCGCGGCGTCCCCGGCCCGCGGAAAGGGGAGCGGCGGGCGGTCGCGCGGCGCCACCAGGCGGAAGCGGACCATCGCGCCGTCGACGCCCGGCTGGGGGTAGTAGCGGTCTCGGGGGATGCGGAACAGGTACTGCGGGCGCGACCAGCGGTGCACCAGGACCGACATGGCGCGGTAGTCGGGGCGCCCGGGCTTTGGGTCGGACAGGCGGCGCGCGGCGTCCTCCTCGAGCATGAGCGTGACCTCGGAGACGCCGCTGCCGAGCTCGTTGTCGTCGCCGTCGCCGTCGCCGTCGCCGTCGGCGGCGCCGGCCGCCGCTGCACGAGCGCCGCCGGGGCCGCCGAGCGGCAGCGCGGCCAGCAAAAACTCCTTGGTGATGTTGTACGGCAGGTTGGCGACGATCTTGACCGCCGCCGCCGCTCCCGCGCCACCCCCTCCCGCCCCGCGCATCATCCCCGCCACCACGCCCCGCAGGCCCACGCGCAGGACGTCGCCGCGCACGAGCGCCGCCAGGCCCGGCACCGCCTCGGGCAGCCGCTCGGCCAGCGCGTCGTCCTTCTCGACGGCGGTCACGCGCGCGCCCGCGCCGACCAGGTGGCGCGTGAGGTTGCCCGTTCCCGGGCCGACCTCGAGGACGAGGTCTCCCGGTGCGACGCCCGAGGCGCGGACGATGCGCGCGAGGGTGGCCTCGTCCGTGAGGAAGTTTTGGCCGAGGGATCTGGGCGGGTTTTTGGTGTTGTTTTTTTTGTCGGGGCAAAGGGGGGGGGGGGGGGGGGCCGGAGCGGGCCGTGAGAGCGGGGCGCCGTTTGCCGACAATAAAAACGCAGCAGGGCCCGAAAAGAGAAAAAAAACACGTGTAGCGCCCGCCCACTCACTTCTTCGCGCGCAGCCCGGCGCTCTTAAGCGACTGCTTGGTGGCGGCCGCCCGCCCGCCACTCCCGCTGCCGGACCACATCCACCCGACCTCGGGCGGGGGCGCGGGGGGGGCCGCGGGCGGCGGCGGCGGCGCCGGCGCTTCTGCCGCCGGGCGCGGAGCGGCGGGACCGGCGCCATTGCCGCCACCACCGGGCCTGCTTCGCCGCTTGGCTGACGCGTCACCCTTGCCGCCGCCGCCCCCGGACCTCGCGGACGCAGAGGCCGCAGCGCGCGCGCCGCGCGGCTGGTGGTGGCGCAGGGGCCAGAGAGGGAGCGACGGCGACGCCGCCGAGAGCCCAGCAGCGGCGGCGGCGGCCAGTGGCGTCGGCGGCGGCGGCGGCAGCGGAACCCTGCCGCCCGCCAACGGGCGCACGGCCGCCATCGCCGCCGCGAGGGCGCGGCGGCTCGTCTTGTCTGGCCTTGGCTCCTCCTCGGGATTGGAGTGGAGCGTGGGCGCGGCGACGCGGCAAGAGGTGCGTGGCGCGCCGACTCCTTCGTCGTGTCGGCGTCTCGTCGTTCGCGTTTGCGCGCGCCGACTGAGGTGTGTGCGCGCGTTGCTGCGCGGCTGTGGGGTGGTCAAGTAGAGCCCAAGGTGAAGGGCTGTGATTGACCTGGAGCCTGGAGCGCGCGCGCCAGGGCAATAATGTCGTCGCCGCCACAAGTCGCCCAGTCGGGCGCCGCCGTCGTCGCGCGCGCTCCGCCAAAAGCGCGAGCGCGCGCGCGCGCCTTCATCCTCGCCCGGCTGCTGCCCCCGCTGGCGCCTCTCCACACACAAACACACGCACCACCTCGCTGCTTGCCCATCCGACGATCCATCCGTGCGCGCGCGTCCTCGTCCACAAGCGCGTCCGCGCGACCGATTCAACAACAACAGCCCACGACTTCCGGAATCCCCCCTGTGCGCGCGCACACCGAGACAAGCGAGCATGGACGCGCTGAGGAACGCCGCCCACGGCGCCTTCAAGAAGGCGGCCGAGGCGGTGCTCCCGCCCCCCACGAAATCGCAGTTTGAGGAGAAGCGGGTGCGTCGCCAGGCGGAAGAGAGCAAGCTAGCTCTCGCCTTCGACGTCTCGACGCGCCCTCACCCACTCTCCTCCCCGCCCCCCCCTCCCACACGCCCTCCAGGTCCTCACGCCCGACGAGTTTGTGCGCGCGGGCGACTACCTCGTGCGCGCGTGCCCCACGTGGTCATGGTGCGTCCAGGGCCCTCGTGCAGCTGATCGACGCTCGGCGGCGCGCCGTGCACGCCGCGCCGCCGACAACGCCCTCTCTCTCTCTCCGCCGCCGCTCGGGCTCGCGCCAACCTTTCGACACGCAACCCCCCCCCCCTCCTCCTCACCCCCCCCCCCTAACAAACAACCAAAACAACAGGGAGTCCGGCGACCCCAAGAAGGCCCGCCCCTACCTCCCGCCCACCAAGCAGTTCCTCGTCACCCGCGGCGTCCCCTGCCTCCGCCGCGCCGCCGACCTCGAGCGCGCCGCGCCGCCCGGCGGGGGCGACGCCCGGGGCGAGTACGCGCTCGCGGGCGAGGACGAGGGGTGGACGGCCACGCACCGCGACCCGCGCGCGGCAGGCGGGGCGGCGGCATCGGGGTCTGGAACAGCGTCGGCGGCGCCCGCGGCCCCGAAGGCGGCGGACGACGGCGTCCCGGACCTCGCCGACCTCGACATCTCGGCCGACGAGGCCACGGTCGTGCCGTCGTCCTCCGCGGCCGCCCACGCCAACAAAAACGCCGCGACCGTCGCCACGCGCACCTACGACCTGCACGTCACGTACGACCAGTACTACCGGGTGCCCCGCATGTGGCTCGTCGGCTACGACGAGTCGGGCGCGCCCCTCCGCCCCGAGCAGGTGCTCGAGGACGTGTCGGAGGACCACGCGCGCAAGACCATCACGGCCGAGCCGCACCCGCACGGGGGCGCCTCCGCGGGGGTGCAGGCGGCGTCGATCCACCCGTGCCGGCACGCCGAGGTGATGAAGCGGCTGGCGGAGCGCGCGGCGGAGGGCTACGGCGGCGAGAAGGGCGCCCCGCCGCTGACCGTCGAGCGCTACCTCGTCCTCTTCCTCAAGTTCATCGCATCGGTCGTGCCGACGATCCAGTACGACTACACGATGGAGACGTGAGGGGGGGGGGGGGGGATGAGAGACGCTCTCCTCCTTCTCGCCGTCCCGCCCGGAAAGAGACGCTGTAACAACAACACCAACAACAACCGCAAAGAATAATCAGCGCTTTTTGTAGACGCACGCGCGCAGCGGCGGCCACGGCAGCGTCGCCGCCAGCTTCTTGGCCGCCTCGCCGTCGGCCGCGTCGTCGTCCCCCGCTCCAGACGGCCGCAGCGCGAGCTCCCACACGACAAACATGCGGTTGGACGACGCGTCCTGGCGCTCGAGCCGGAATCCCAGCTTGCGCAGGCACGCGAGGAAGGGCCCGAAGTCCTCGCGGTCGCCGCCCTCGGGCACGAAGCGGCTGCGCACCTCGGCGATCCAAAGCAGGCCCGTCGTCGTTGTTGGGGCGGCGGCGGCCGCCCCGCCCTTGCCGCCGCCGTCCTTCTTGCCGCCGCCGCCGCCGCCGCCGCCCGTGGCCTTGTTCGCGGCCGCCGCCGACGGCCGGCGCAGCACGCGCCGCGCCTCCCCCAAGACCGAGCCGTAGTCCGTGCCCATGAGCGCCAGGCTGAAGACGGCCGCGTCGCACGACGCCGTCGCCAGCGGGGTCTCGGCCATGTTGCACGCGACGACGCCCGGGGCGGACGCGACGAGGTCGAGCGAGTGCACGCGCACGGCCGGCGCCGCTGCCCCTCTTTTGCCGCCCCCCCTCTGCGCCTCCAGCGCGCGCGCGAGCCGCGCGTCCCCGCAGCCAAAGTCGGCGAGCGTCGCCCCGTCGCGCAGGCGCGAGGCCGCCCACGCCGCCGCCAGGTCGGCCGGCTGGGCGGGCCACCCGCGCGTCTGCTCCCGGAAGCCGCGGTGGTAGGCCTGGAACAGCGACGGGTCGGACGCCATGAGGCGCAGGGCGTCGTCCCCGGGCCTCGTGTAGAGCGCCTCGTTGAGCTGGCGGAACTGCCCGCCGGCGAGGCGCGCGCGCATCTTGGAGAAGAGGGCGCTTTGCTGTTGTTGCGGGGCGGCGGCGGCGGCGGCGGCGGCGGCGGCGGCGGGGGCGGGGGCTTCGGGCGCGGCGGCGGCGGCGTCCTCGTCCGCGGCCTTTTTTCCTTCGGCGGGCGGCGGCTGCTTGAACTTGTTCTTGCTCTTCTTCGGCTTTGGGGCGGCGGCGGGCGCTGCTGGGTCGTCGCCTCTTGCTGCTGCCGCTGCCGCCGCGGCCGCCGCGCGCTTGTCCTTCTTGGCCTGCCTCCGCCGCTCCTTGCGCTCCTTGCGGCGGAGGGCGCGCGCCGCCTCGTCGTCGTCCGTGGCGTCGGGCCCCCCGGCGCCGCCGCCGCTGCCGCCGCCGCCGCCGCCGGCCTTCTGCTCCTCCTGCTGCTTTTTCTTCGCCTGCTTTTGTTGTGGCGCCTGCTTCGCCACCGCTTCATCAGCACCACCAGACCCAGCACCAGCGCCTGTCCCGCGAACCGCAGCAGCAGCGGCCGCCGCCGCCGCCGCCGCCATCTCGGCCGCCGACCGCAGCAGCGTCGCGGGCGCCACGGGCGCGTCGAGCGCGGCGTCGCCGCCGCCGGCGTACAGCTCGCGCCGGCGGCGCTTCTTGGCCGCGCGCTCGTTGGTCATGGCGCGCGGGAGGGACGGGTACTGCTGCTCGGCGTCGGTGGTGGTGGCGAAGCCACTGGCCGTGGCGCCGAGGGCGGCCGCCCACGGGTCGGCGTCGGCGTCGTCCGATGGTCTCGGCGCTTCCACTTGCTGCTGCTGGGGCGCGCCGCCCTCGCCGTCTTCGTCGTCGCGCGAGCGCTTGCTCTTCCTCTTCCGCTCCTTGTCCTTCATTGTTGTCATTCGGTCGCTCCAGCTGGCTAGTAGTACCGCAGCATATGCATTCAGAGGAAGGCGACGAAGCAACGCACTCTTGAGAGCTCTTGCGCGCGCGCGCTTCCAGCCCAAGCCCAAAAGGCAGCTGGTGTCGCACCACCACCGACGCACGATGCTGACGGGCGCCTTCGCCGACCGCGGCAAGCCGATCTTCGCGGTGGGCGTGCCCCTGGCGCCCGCTCCCAACCGCGCCGTCGACCTGGACGAGGATGGGGCGGCCACTGGCGGCGAGCTTGCCGCCGACGCCAACGCCGCCGACGCCAACGCCGCCGACGCCGCCGCGCCGCTCCTGTCGGACCGCCTGCTGACGATGCGGGCGGCCTTCATGGAGCGCATCAACCGGCACATGGGCGCGGCGGCGGCGGAGGCGGAGGAGGAGGACGAGGAGGATGAGGACGAGGACATGGGCGAGGAGGGCGGCGCGTCGAAGCAGCAGCAGAAGAAGAAGGAGAATCAGAGGAAAGGGGGCAGCGGACGAGCGAAAGCGCCGCCGCGGTAGCAAAAGCTCATCGTTTGCAAAAACAGTCTCACGATCAACCATCCAGCCCGATCCCCCCGAGCCTCACGCACCGCCCGTAAACACACGTCAGGCCGTACGTCGAGCACGGCGGGAAGCACCCGCCGTACGAGTTGATGTACGGGTTGTACGCTCCGCCATAGTACGGGTTGTAGCCTCCCGAAGTATAAATGACAGGCGGCGGCGGCGGCGGCGCGGGCGACTGGCAGCCGCCGTTTATGCACTGCGTCCCGGCCGTGCAGCACCCGGACGACCCGCAGGGCGTGCCCTGGCAGCACGTGCCGGACTGCAGGCACGCCGACCCCGGCGAGCAGCACGCGCTCGTGCCGCAGGGGACGTTGGGGCTCTGGCAGCAAACGCCCGCGACGCAGCTGACGCCGGGCGGGCAGCACGTGTCCCCGCACTGGTTGCCAGGGGCGCAGCACGAGCCGCCCACGCACGCCGTGCCTCCCGGGCAGCACACGCCGTTGCACAGGGCCGTGGGGCAGCACTCGCCCGTCGACTTGACGCACCCGCCCGGGCAGCAAAACTGCGGCCGGCCGTTGACGCCGCCGCACGTGTTTTCGGGCGTGCAGCACGGGCCCGCCTGGTTGTTCAGGCAGAGGTTGGCGGTCGAGCCGCAGCACTGGGGCGGCGCCCCTCCCGGCGCCGCGCCGCACGCGTAGGACGTGAAGATGCAGCTCGGGGCGCCGGTCGACGTGTACCCCGCCACGTACCCGGGCGCGCAGTAGGCGGTGCCCCCGGGCGTCCCGGGCGACGGGATCGTCGACGTGCGCGGGACGCACTGCTGCGCGACGCACGCGGCGCTCGACGCGCAGCAGATGCCGCCGCACGGGGGCTGGCCCGTCACCGGGCACAGGCCCGTGGCCTGCGACGCGGTCGCGGCGGCGCTCGCGGCGGCGGCGCTCGACAGCGCGCAGCCGCCCCCCCGGCCGCCCGATGCGCACGCGTAGCCCGGCGCGCACGCAAACAGCCCCAGCCCGGGCAGCGCGCACAGGCCCGACGCCGCGACGCACTGCCCCGCCACGCACTGGTAGGCGCCCAGCTGGCAGCACACGGCGCACTCGCCCGTGGCGTCGCCGCAGGGGACGCCGCAGTAGCCGTTGCCGCAGCACTGGGCGCCCGGGCCGCACGTGTTGG
>Ga0315905_10000414_pt1 | contig 47024 bp, 51 predicted proteins | sample LakEriMetagenome_5_FD_203522 | JGI IMG/M metagenome (GOLD analysis project Ga0315905, IMG submission 203522) | Freshwater fungal communities from buoy surface, Lake Erie, Ohio, United States - Buoy 4 MA121 | ecosystem: Environmental > Aquatic > Freshwater > Lake | place: USA: Lake Erie, Ohio...
TCCTTAGAGTCGCTGGCGCCGAAAGGCGATGGCCGCTGTGCCAAGCCAAGTTTCAGGCAGCGAAACCGTGAATTGAAGGTTAACCGATAAAGCATTTGCGCCCCTTTGGCTTCGGCGTTAAAGCTCCCCGTTATCGGGGATTTCAACAATGAAAGCCCGCAAAAGCCGCCGCCGGGTTACTTGCACCCGATGTCGGCGGTCCGGTTTGCCGGCAGGGTGGAATGAAATCGCTGGATTGGCCAATCGCGCTGGATGGGTGATTCCATGCGTGGTTCCGTAATCGTGGCATCCTCTGGATGTTTTCTGTTGCGGAGAATCAGGAGTTTTGGAGCTGAATGGCATACGCTGACCAACAGATGAGCGGTAACAAGATCACCGCGCTCATCATCGTTGCGATCCTTCATGTCGCCTTGGGCTACGCTCTGGTAACGGGGCTGGCTTACGAGGCATACAAGAAGGTCAAAGAGGTGACCTCGGCGGTCAACATCGAAGAAGAGAAGCCGCCGGAGGAATTGCCCCCGCCCCCCCCGCCCCCGAAGGATCAGCCGCCGCCGCCCATCGTGGCGCCGCCGCCGCCGATCTCGTTCAACGCGCCTGCGCCGCAGATCGAAACCGTGACCACGCCGCCGCCTCCGGCTCCGGTGTTCACGACCGCTGCTCCGCCGCCGCCCGCTCCGCCGCCGCCTAGGTTTCAGCCGAAGCAGCCGGCACCGAAGGGCAGCCCTGGCAACTGGGCGACGTCGAACGACTATCCTTCGCGCGCTCTGCGTGAGGAAAGGGAAGGCGTCACCGGGTTCCGCGTGTCCGTTGGTACGGATGGCAAGGTGACGTCGTGCGAAGTCACCCGGTCGAGCGGCAGCCCCGATCTCGATCAGGCGACATGCGACAACGTCCGCCGGCGCGCCCGGTTCCAGCCGGCGACCGACGGTGAGGGCAACCCCACGACTGGTTCGTACAGCAACTCGATCCGTTGGGTTATTCCGAAGGATTGACCTGACAGGCGCGGTCTTCTCGTTGGGAAGACCGCGACGCCCGAGCTTATCTTTACTGACCCTTTTTACGATATTTTGAAGAGGAAGACCCGAATGCTCATCCACACGCTCGCCGCAGCTGCCGCTACTGCCGCGCCCCAGAACAAGTTTGGTATCGCGGAAGTTCTGTTTCCCGACGGCAAGCCCGCTTGGATCCCGCTCTCGACCTTCGCCATCCTGGTGTTCATGTCGGTCGGCTCCTTCTACATCCTGTTCACCAAGTGGGCCGAGCAGTCGAAGGTCATGAAGCAGCACCAGTCGCTTTCCGGCTTCTGGCGTGCCGCCAGCCTGCGTGACGGCGCTTCGAAGCTCGAGAAGAACTCGGCATGGCGCCAGATTGTCGATGACGGCCTTTCGGCTGAAGACGCGGCCGGCAAGATGGATGAGTCGGAAAGCCACGACTGGATGCACAGCTCGCTGGCCCGCTCGGAATCTTCGATCAACGCGAAGCTCGCCGGTGGTCTTCCGTTCCTCGCCACCGTCGGCGCGACCTCGCCGTTCATCGGTCTGTTCGGTACCGTGGTCGGCATCTACGGCGCGCTCATCAACATCGGCATCGCCGGTTCGGCCTCGATCGACAAGGTCGCGGGTCCGGTCGGTGAAGCGCTGATCATGACCGCACTCGGTCTGCTCGTCGCGGTTCCCGCGGTTCTATCCTACAACTTCCTTCAGGCCCGCAACAAGCGCATCGCTGAACTGCTCACCGGCTTCAGCACCGACGTGCTCGCCAACCTCGCCTCGAAGGGCGTCGTGAAGCCTGCAGTGCCGGCCGCTCCGGCTGCCAAGCCCGCGGCTCCGGCTGCGGCACCGGCCAAGAAGTAAGGCCCGAAAACGCGGAAACGAAGGAGGATCGGCAGGCAAACCTGCCATCCTCCTTCGGGAACAACGCGGGTTCCGACCGGGGCCGCACCGGCCCTCGGGGACCCAAACGACCCGGTTCACCGTGTATAGATCGGATAGGAACTAACCAATGGCAATGTCTGTAGGCGGCGGGGGCGAAGAACGCCCAATGTCGGACATCAACACCACGCCGCTCGTGGACGTGATGCTCGTGCTGCTGATCATCTTCCTCATCGCGGTTCCGGTCGCGATCCAGACCGTTGAAAAGCTCAAGGTTCCCGTGCTGCCGTCCGAAGAGACGCAGGACAAGAACGAGAACCTGCTGGTGACGGTCGTCTCGACGGACTCCGGCGGGCGCAGCCCGAACCAGGGTGGCTATGAAGGCTCCTCTCGGGTCGGCCAGTGCCGTGTCTACATCAACAACATCACGCCGGTTGATAACAACGAACTCTACAAGATGGCGTTCGAACGGCTTGATGCCATCGTGAAGCGGGCCGGCGGCGCGCAGAACATGGAGCCTGACAAGATCCCCGAAGTGCACATTCGCGGCGACGTGAACGTTCCGTGGAAGTGCATCGCTGGTGCGATCTACAACGTGCAGATCGCGGGCTATCCGAAGGTCGGCTTCATCTCCACCCCGGTTGATCCGAACGGCTGATACCAGTCGGTTCCGGAGCGAAACAACCCGGGTCAACGAGACCAAACAGGAGTACCCCCTATGGCAATGAGCGGCGGCAAAGACGATGGCTCGCCGATGATGGAGATGAACACGACGCCGCTGATCGACGTCATGCTCGTGCTCCTCATCATGTTCATCATCACCATCCCCGTGGCCACCCACTCGGTCAATATCGACCTGCCGCAGGCGACCCCGCCGACGGACAAGCCGAAGATCGATCCGGTCAAGAACAAGCTGGTCCTGACCACGCAAAACATGATCCTGTGGAACGGTTCGCCGATCACCGAAGGCAACCTTGTCTCGCTGCTGCAGGCGACCAAGGCGATGGATCCCGAGCCGGAACTCCAGTTCCAGCCCGAGGAATATGCTTCGTATGAAATCGCGAACCGGATGCTCAAGATCATCACCCAGGTGAAGGTCAGCAAGTTCGGTTTCGTGGGCAACGAGAACTTCGCGACGTTCGGCAAGTAACACCGCGGCTTTCCTCGACCGACATGATCAAGGGGCGGAGCGATCCGCCCCTTTTTCATTGGGGGGCTGTCGCCTCGCTTTCTCAGGCGACCTCACAGGCAACGACATCTTGCGCGCAGAAGCTTAGGCGCGAGAAATGGAAAGAGGCTTCGGCTAGCGACCGAAGAGGCGGCAGGGGCGTTGATCCAGCTGGCTATGCCCTCACTTCAACCAAAGCGTCGCAGAGGACTTTGGCCTCCGGCGCAATGCGTCGCCTCTGCAATCCCAGCCAAATCTGCGCCAGCCAATCCTATTCCGGCCGCATCGCTGCCGAAGCAAGGCCTTCCGCCTCCAGCAGCAGCTCCTCGTCCGCTGCGCCGCTCGGAACCGATTCCCGCCCGATCATCACCATGAGAGGCACGGCCAGCGGCGTCACGCGGTCGAGTTCGATATGGACAAGCTCTTCCGCCGCGCGGTCAAGTAGCGAACCGAGGCGGCCGACATCGGTCATGCGCGCACGCGCGTCAGACCAGGCGGCCTCGATCAGCAGATGATCGGGCTCGTGCTTGCGGAGCACGTCATAGATCAGGTCGGTCGAAAAGGTGACCTGTCGCCCGCTCTTGCGCGCGCCTGGCTGCTGGCGCTCAACAAGGCCCGAGATTACTGCAACCTCGCGGAAGGCGCGGCGCAGAAGGTAGGAGTTCTGCACCCATTCGACGAATTCGTGGGTGAGGATATCGGGCGAAAGCAAGCGTACGGGATCCTTCACCGGGCGCAAACCCCACACGCCAAGCGCATAATCGTTGGCTACAAAGCCCAAAGGGCCGAGCCCGGCTTCCTCCATTCGCCGCGTGATCAGCATGCCGAGCGACTGGTTCGCATTCCACCCCTCGAAGGTGTAGTACACGGTGTAGGCACGCCCGCCGTGCGGGAAACTTTCGATCAGGAGTTCTCCGGGCGCCGGCAAGCGGCTCCGCCAGTCCTGCACTTCGAGCCACTCGCGCACGTCGTCCGGGAAACGCCCCCAGCCGGCGCGGTCGGCCAGCATGGCTTGAACACGGGTCGAGAGGTGGGTGGTGAGTGGCAACCTCGCGCCGTTGTAACTGGGAATCTGCCCGGCCTTCTTCGCGCCGCGCACGATCAGCTCCAGATCGCGCACACTCTCAAGCTCGAGGTCCATGCCGGCGAAACGGAAGGTATCCCCCCGCTTGAGGCCCGCGCCGAAGCTCTCCTCAACCTTGCCGAGGGAGCGGCCATTGCGGAAGCGCACTTCAAGCATTTCGGAATCCACGATGATCCCCGCGTTGATGCGGTGCCTTGCGGCCTGCTGGGGGTGCGTGAGCCGCCATGTGCCGTCCTTCAGCCGCACGATGCGCTGGAACCGGTCATAGGCGCGCAGCGAGTAGCCGCCCGTGGCAATGAAGTTCAGCACGCGCTGCCACATGGCCTCGTCGACCCAGGCATAGGCTAACGACGACCGGACCTCGGAAAGCAGCTCAGCCTCGCCGAACGGCCCCGCGCAGGCGATAGACATGACATGCTGGGCCAGCACATCGAGCCCGCCGGGTCGGAAGTCCTCGCCGTCACGCTGGCCCTCGTTCACCGCATCGCGTGCAGCAATGGCCTCAAGGAACTCGAAGCGGTTGCCGGGCACGAGCATCGCGCGGCTCGGCTGATCGAGCCGGTGGTTGGCGCGTCCGATGCGCTGGAGCAGACGGGACGAGCCCTTCGGCGCGCCCATCTGCACGACCATGTCGATATCGCCCCAGTCGACGCCGAGATCGAGACTGGCGGTGCAGACCAGCGCGCGCAGTTCCCCGCGCGCCATCGCGCCTTCCACCTTGCGCCGCGCCTCCTTGGAAAGCGAGCCGTGATGGATGCCGATGGGTAGCTTGTCCTCGTTGGCATCCCACAGCAGCTGAAAGATGTATTCGGCGAGGAAACGGGTGTTGGTGAAGACCAGCGTCGTGCGGTTGCGCCGGATCGCCTCGTAGAGCTGCGGCAGTGCCCAGGCCGCAGCATGCCCGCCCCAGGGCACGCGCTGGCCTTGTTCGGGGAGCAGGATCTCGACCTCGGCCGGGGCGCCGGCTTCGCCCTCGACCAGCGCCGTGCTGTCGATATCGCCCCAGGGCGCGAGCCAGGCACGAAAGCTTTCCGGATCGGCAAGCGTGGCCGACAGCGCGGCACGGCGCAGGCCCGGGGCAAGGGCCTGAAGTCGCGTCAGTGCGAGAGCAAGCAAATCGCCGCGCTTCGAGGTGGCGAAAGCGTGGACCTCGTCGATCACCACGCGCTGCAGCGTGCTGAACAGCTGCGCGCTTTCTGGATAGCTAAGCAGAAGCGAGAGCGACTCCGGCGTAGTGAGCAGTACATGTGGCGGCCGCGCGCGTTGCCGGGCCTTGCGGTCCGAAGGCGTATCGCCGCTGCGCGTCTCGACCGTGATCGGAAGGCCGATTTCGGTGATTGGGGTGAGCAGGTTGCGCTGCACATCGTGTGCGAGCGCCTTGAGCGGCGATACATAGAGCGTGTGCAGCCCCTCGGGCGACGGCCTATCGCCAAGCCGAGCGGGTGTGAAGGCGGCGAGCGTGGGCAGGAAGCCTGCCAGCGTCTTGCCCGCCCCGGTATCGGCAACGAGCAGTGCGTGGCGGCCAGCGTCGTCAGCGTCCAGCATCTCGGCCTGGTGCCGACGCACGCGCCAGCCGCGGCCTGCAAACCAGTCTGCGATTTCGGGGGGGATGGTGCCGGCGCTCACCCGTCCGACACTAGCGCCTTATGCCGGAGGCCGCCAATTGTGCGTCGAGGGCAGCGAGCAGATGTCCGAGGCCCTGCTCACTCCTGCTCTCCGCGCGCGCTGTCAGCATTGCTTCCGTGTTCGACGCGCGCAGCAGCCACCAACCCTCGGGCATGGTCACGCGCACGCCGTCGATTGCCACCACATCCGCGCCCTGATTGGCCAGACGGGCGCGCACCTCCTCGATCACCGCAAACTTGCGCGCATCATCAACCGGGAACCGCAGCTCGGGCGTATTGACCATCACAGGCATCGCGTCGTGCAGCGCGGTCACCGTCTGGCCGAGGTGGATGGTGGCCGCGATCAGCCGCACGGCGGCGTAGAGCGCATCGTCGAAACCATAGTAATCGTCTGCAAGGAAGACGTGGCCGGTCACTTCGCCGCCCAGCAGCGCACCAGTTTCCTTCATTTTGGACTTGATGTGGCTGTGCCCGGACTTCCACATCACCGGCATGCCGCCGAGCGCGCGGATGCGCTCGAACAGCGCGCCGCTTGCCTTGACATCGGCGATAACTGTCCCGCCTGACTGCCTTTTCAGCACGTCCTCTGCAAACAGCATAATCAGCGCGTCGCCCGCCAAGGCGCGGCCGTGGGCATCCACGACACCCAGCCGATCGCCATCCCCGTCGAAGGCCAATCCAAAGTCGAGCCGTCCCCGCGCGACGGCCTCCCGCAAATCGGCAAGGTTGGCATCAACAGAGGGATCAGGGTGATGACCAGGAAACGTTCCATCAACATGCGTGTGCAGCAGGACGTGACGGCCGGGGAGACCAGCGCACAGGCGTTCGATCACCGCGCCGGCGGCGCCGTTGCCGGCATCCCACGCGATGGAGAGCCTTCCAAGCGCGTCCGGCGCGACACCCCGCAGCCCGGCGAGCAGGCGCTCGACGTAGGCATCCAGCACGTTGACAGCCTTGGCCGTCCCGTCGCCCACCGCCCAATCCCCCCGGGCGGCGAGGCGGCCGAGATCGAGTATATCTGGACCGAAGAACGGACCCCCGTGAAATACCATCTTGAAGCCATTCTGATCGGGGGGATTGTGACTGCCGGTTATCTGAATGCCATCTTGCACTTGTGGCAGTGAGACGCAGGCGTAGTAGAGCATCGGCGTAGGGCCGAGGCCGATCAGGAGGACCTCTGCGCCGCTGGCGCAAAGCCCGGCAACCAGCGCTTCCTCGAGCATTGGGGAACTGAGTCGTCCATCGCGGCCGACTGCCACGCAGCGCCGCCCCGCCCGCAGGACGCGCGTGGCAAAGCTGCGACCGAGGGCATAGGCATCCGCGGCACCTAGCGTCCTGCCGACGGCGCCGCGGATATCATACTCGCGCAGGACGCTGGCGTCGAACTGGTGGCTCACGTCTGCGGGCCTTGCAGGAGACCTCGAAGGGGCGACGAGGGAAAGAACAGCGCCCCGATGTCGCGCAGGGCCGCAAAGTCCAGCTTGATGGCAAGGGTCGGAATAAGCACGCGCCCGCCTAGCCGGTATGGCATATTCGCAGTCTCGTAATCTCCTGCGATTCTGCGAAAATCGCGAGGCAGGCGGTTACCCCCGCGCATCGGGCCCGTTAGGGGCGATACGCGCCAGCAGAAGATCGCGCGCTGCATTGGCCTCGTGCACCGCATCCGCCGAGCCGCCGCGATCGGGGTGGACTTTGATCAGCAGGCGGCGGTGCGCATCGATGATCTCGTCATGGCCGGCATCGGAGCGAAGCCCGAGCAGGTTGCGCGCCCGCTTCTCAGCCGCTGCCTTCGCATTCTGGCCCCAAAGCTCCCATGGCCACCGGCCCGAGAGCATCTTGACCGCGAAACAGGCAAGCACCGCAAGGAACAGGAACTTCACAGCACTGTTTCCATCGCCAGCTGGCCGCGTTCGGGCACCTTGAGCGCGAGACCGGCGACGAGCGTGCGCAGTTCCTGCCGTGCGACAAGATGGCTGGTGCCGAGCTCGCCGAGATGGCCCTTGTCGAGCAGGGTGAGGCCGCTTGGGAACAGCTCTCGGTAGATAACACGTTCGGAAAGACCGCTGGCGATGCGGAAGCCGACACGCTTGGACAACTCGATCAGCGCCTGATCGATTCGCTTCTGGTTACGCGCCTCGGTATAGCCGGTGCGGTTGCGCACCACGACCCAGTCCATCTCCTTGCGCTCTTCCCTGATCGTGGCCATTGCGCGCTTCTTGCGGGCTTCCCAGATCAGTTCGGCATAGAAGGAGAGGCGGCGGACCTTGAAAGTCTCGGCATCCACCTGCCCGATCAGGTCGAAATCGACAAAGCTGTCGTTAAGCGGGGTGACCAGCGTATCGGCCTGCGTTGCGACATGGCGGGCGAGCGGATCGTCCCGGCCGGGGGTGTCGAAAACCAGGAAATCGTGCTCGTCACCGAGCTCTTTGGCAAGCGCATCCAGCTCCTCGGTGCTCGTGCCCTCGTAGACGGAAAAGGTCGCGGTGGGCAGCGCGATGGCGCGTCGGCGCATGGTTTCGGCGCGATTTTCGAGATAGCGGTGCATCGTGCGCTGGCGGGAATCGAGATCGATCGCGGCCACGCGCGCGCCTTGATAGGCCAGCGCGAGGGCAACATGGACCGCTGTGGTCGATTTGCCGGTGCCGCCCTTTTCATTGGCGAAGACGATTCGATAGGGGGCGGCGGGCAAGCGATCATCCTTTCTGTGAGTGGCAGGCCCCCTTGCCGCCGGGCAGGGCGCAGGGCTAGAGGGCCTTTCCCTTTCGAGGGACTATTGCCCCACATCGGGGATTACTGGAGAGCCGTGGCGCGTGCAAATCCTGACTGCTCTGGAACCGCTGCGTACCGCGCTCTCCGCGCTGAAATCGGGGGACAATTCTGATCGGCCCGCCCTCGCGCTCGTGCCCACGATGGGCGCGCTGCATGAAGGCCACCTGACGCTGGTGCGCGAGGCGAAGCGGCGAGCGGCCAGTGTCGTCGTCTCGATCTTCGTCAATCCGCGCCAGTTCGGCCCCAACGAGGACCTCGCAACCTATCCGCGCCAGCTTGAGGCAGACGCCGCGTTGCTTGAGGCGGAAGGGGTCGCTGTGCTCTGGGCGCCGACTGTCGAGGCGATGTATCCGGCCAGCTACGCGACGACCGTGCAGGTCGGCGGGCTCGACACGGTGCTGTGCGGAGCGGCGCGGCCGGGGCATTTTGACGGCGTGGCGACGGTCGTCACCAAGTTGCTCAACCAGGTCCAGCCGGATGTGGCGTTGTTCGGCGAGAAGGACTGGCAGCAGCTCGCGATCATCCGCCGCATGGCGCGCGATCTGGATATGACGCACCCGCGTGCCGATGCGATCCTCGGCGTTCCGACGGTGCGCGAGGCAGACGGCCTCGCGATGAGCAGCCGCAACAAGTACCTGACCGCAGCGGAACGCGCCGCCGCCCCGGCCATGAACCGGTCCATGCGCGAGGCGGCTGCTCAGATCGTGGCTGGCAAACGGGTCGCTGATACGCTGGCCGTGCTGCGGGAGGCTGTTCTGGCGGCAGGCTTTGACCGCGTCGACTATGCCGACCTGCGCGATGCGGAAACGCTGCAGGCGCTGACGGAACTGGGCGAGCGTCCGGCACGCCTGCTGGTCGCGGCACACCTGGGCAAGGCGCGGCTGATCGATAATGTGGCGGTGGGCGGCGGCCAAACCTGCTAGGCACGCCTGCATGACAACCACTCCCAAGCAATCCGGCATCATCGAGGTCGACGGGCATCCCTACGAATGGGAGCTGCGCGGCGAGCCGCGGTGGAGCGAGAATCATGGCTGGAAAGGCATGTCCATCGGCCTGCTGCGCAAGGACACGCAGCGCGAGGCACTGCTGGAGTTTCCTCCGCCCAAGCGCTTGATGAAGGGCCTGCCGCGCGGGCGCTTGCAGATCAGCGATGCGATCGTGATACGCGGGGTCCGGGCTGCGCTTGAAGCTGGATGGGAGCCGGAGTCCCGTGGCAAGCCGGTGGTCTTCATGGTCGATGCGGATGGAAACTGAGCGCGGAACGACGTAGGAAAGACGTCATGCAGGAACGACAGGATCATTTTGCCTATTGTGTGCAGCTGTTCGGCGGCACCACGGCTTTCTCGCGCCGACTTGGCATTGACGAGCGCGCGATCCGGCGCTTCATCAATGGCGAGAAGCCGATCAGCGACGGCCTTCTGGCCGATACGGCAAAAGCCTTGCGCGCGCTCAGCGCCGAGGCAGCGCAAGCGGCAGATCAGATGCCCGGCGCTACCTGACCGATCACGAACCGCCCGAATCCTGCAGAGAGTCACACTTCATCTGGGCATAGGCCGCGTCCCGCGCCTCGGGCGTCAGCGAAAGCAGGTATCGGCTGGCTTCCTTGTAGGTGAGGAAGCGCTGGCCATCGGCAACGATGGGCACGGTGCGGCCATTGAAGATCCGGCGCAGGAAGCGGCGCTCGGTGCGGCCCAGTGCGGTGTCTGGCTGATCGGTCATGGCGGGGCGGCTCAGAACAGGCTGGCCTGGGGCGCGGGTCGTTCATCGCCCGCAACCTCCCGCATCAGCGCATCATCCAGCGGCTGCTGCATCGCTGCAGCGCCAGCGCCGTCCGCGCTCAGCCAGCGGCCGAAGGCCTCGCCGGGGCGAAGGAGCACCGGCATCGCCTTGGGGTGGACGCGGCCGACGGTCTCGTTCGGGGCGCAGGTGAGGAAGGCGAAGCGGGGGCCTTCCTCGGTGGGGCGCCAGAGGCCGGCGAAGGCGAACAGCACCTCGCCCTCCCCGGAACCGGCGCGCAGGTTGAACCAGTGCTTGCGCTTGCGGCCGGTTTTCGGATCGGGGACGGCGGACCATTCGGAAAAGGCGGTGGCCGGCACGAGGCAGCGGCGCGCAGGATCGGCCAGCGCGCTGCGCCACATCGGCGAGGCGAGGTTGCGCACGTTGGTGATCGGGCGCTTCACTTCGCCGAACGGGGGCCAGCCCCAGCGCATCATGGCAAGCGTGCGGCCCGTGCCTGCCGAGACGACCACCGGCGCTTCGCCGTCGGGGTAGATCTCCGTGAGCGCGGGCAGGTTGCGCCCGGCGACATCGGCCCGGAAGAGCTGTGCAATGGCTTGCGCGTTGCTGGTCATGCGATAGAGACTGCACATAGCACGAGAATGATAGCGGGAGACAACGCGATGGCCACCCAGATCCGTCCGAACATCCATTGCAGCGATGCCGAATGGCAGGCGCGACTGGAACTGGCGGCCTGCTACCGCATCTTCGATCTGATGGGCTGGTCCGAATCGGTCTACAACCACATCTCGCTGCGTGTGCCGGACGAGGAGGGGGCCTTCCTCATCAATCCGTTCGGGCTGCTCTATTCCGAGGTCTGCGCGAGCAACCTCGTCAAGATCGACATCGACGGCAACAAGCTCAATGACAACCCCTACCCGGTGAATCTCGCGGGCTTTACCCAGCACGGCTATTTCCACCGCCATCTCGATTGGGCCCATGCCATCTGCCACGTGCACACAACGGCATCGATGGCGGTGTGCAGCCTCGAGGAAGGGCTGATGCCCATCAACTTCTATGCCTGCAACTTCATCGGCCGGCTCGCCTACCACGACTTCGAGGGCATCACCGTCCGCGCCGAGGAAGGTGAGCGCCTGCTGGCAAATCTTGCCGACAAGAATATTCTCATGCTGCGCAACCATGGCCCAGTGGTCATGGCAAAGAGCCTGCAGGCGATGTTCGTGCAGATGTGGGCGTTGCAGCGCGCCTGCGAGATCCAGATGGCGACGCTTTCGATGGGCCGGCCGCCGGTGATGATCTCGCAGGACGTGATCAACGTCCACCAGCGCGATCTCAATATGGCGACCCCCCCGGGCGGCGGGCCGGGTGTGGGCGATTTCAACGCCTGGACGCGGCGAATCGACCAGATCGACCGCTCCTGGCGGGATTGAGCGGCTTGCGGGCCGCGGGGGCGGCGCGCTAGTCCGACGGCGCCATGGCTATCCTGACTGTCAACAACCAGCCGATCGAGATCAAGCTGGAGAGCGATACGCCATTGCTCTGGGCGCTGCGCGATGCGGCCAACCTGACAGGCACCAAGTATGGCTGCGGGACCGGCGAATGCGGGGCCTGCATGGTGATCGTCGACGGGCAGGCGATGCCGAGTTGCACGTTGTCGCTGGGCGAGGCGGAAGGGCGCAGCATCACCACGATCGAGGGTCTCTCGCCTGATCGCAATCATCCGGTGCAGCAGGCCTTCGTCGCCGAACAGGCGATGCAATGCGGGTTCTGCACGCCTGGGCTGGTTATGGCGGCGGCTGCGCTGCTGACGCACAACACCGATCCGACCGAGGCGGATATCGAGGCGGCGATTACCAATATCTGCCGCTGCGGGGTCTATCCGCGGCTGGTGCGCACGATCCAGCGCGCCGGGCGGATCGCGCGGGGGCTAGAGCCGGGTGTGCCGCTGCCGGTACCGGCGATCGCGACGACGCCGGGGCTGTAACGCAGCTTTCCCGCTGCCCGCGAACCGTTGCCCCTGAACACCCTCCCCCCAACGACCCTCGTCATTCCCGCCTTCGCGGGAATGACGAGGGTCGTTGAGGAATGGCGAGGGTTGGCTTTCAGAATCCCATCCGCACCGTAAGCCGCGCGCTGCGCGGCTGCGCGGTGGTGATGTTGTTGTCGGTGTGGGCCGTCGGGAAATACTGCTCGTTCAGCAGGTTGTTGACGTTGAGCTGGACCGAGACCGCCTTGGTCAGGTTGTAGAACACCGCAGTATCGACGCGGGTCCATGCAGGCAGCGTCACGGCATTGCTGACCGTGGCGTAGGCCGAGGACTGGTGCGTCACGCCGAGGCCGAGGCCGAGCTTTTCGGTCACGTCGTAGCGGGTCCACAGCGAGATCTGGCTTTCCGGCAGGAGCGCGAGCAAACGGCCGGCGGGCGCAGCGGTGGTGCTTGAGCGGACCTTGCCATCCTGCAGCGCATAACCGAGGCTGACTTGCCACTGGGGGAGGATCTTGCCTGTGGCGGCCAGTTCGATCCCGCGCGTACGGGTCTTGCCGGAAAGCTGGGGCAGGCCGGTGACGGGATCGGTGAAGCGCGAGTTCTCGCGGTCGAGCCGGTAGGCGGCAGCGGTGAGCGCGAGGGCGGGCGTCACGTCCCACTTGGCGCCGACTTCGAGGTTGCGGAACTCCTCGGGCGCCAGCGTGGCCTGGGTTGCATCAAGCGCGCTGAACTGGTCGCCTGACTGGGGGAGGAAGCTCCTGGTATAGCTGCCGTAGAGCGACACATTCCTGAGCGGCTTCACGATCACGCCGGCGCGCGGCGACCACTTGTGGTCGGTGCGCCCGGCGCTGGTGCTGTTGAGCAGGTTGTCGGCCGCGATCTTGAAGCTGTCATACCGCACGCCGCCGACGATCTGGAGGAACGATGCGAGCTCGATCTGATCCTGCACATAGGCCGAGAAGGCGGTGACCTTGGCATGAGTCGAGCGGCTGGGTGCGCCGAAGGTGACGGCGGGAATAGCGAGACGGTCGGCAAGGGAGACCTGCGCCGAGAGCTTGCCACCGGGGAAATCGCCTTCGGAGCGTGCAGCGTCGGTCGCCTGATCGGCGCCTTCGATCCCGGCGATCACGGTGTGGCCGATGGGGCCGGTGCTGCCCTGCCAGGTGAGATTGACCTGCCCGATCCAGCTCTCGCGCACCGAGGTGCTGTCGTAGGCGCTGAGCGTGGCCTTGTTGGTGGCCGGATCGACCGCGGCCGAGGCGAAGATGTTGCCGTAGTACTTGTCGGTGTGGCTGTACTGGCCCGCAATGGTGAGCGTCAGGCTGTCCGCCAGCCGCTGGGTCAACCGGGCCTCGACGATATGGGCCTTAGCTGCCGAAACATTGGTGTCCGTGCGACCGAAGAAGGTGTCGCGGTAGCCCTCAAGCGGCTTGCCATCCAGCGAGGGGACGCCGCGATCGGCGATGCGGTGATCGTCGTCGTAATTGTAGGAAAGGTCGATCCTCGTGTCGCTGCTCGGTGCGAATGCGAGCGTGGGGTTCACGCCGATGAAGCGGCCGTGGAAGTCCTGCCGGTGATTGTCGAATTCCTCGTACGTGCCGTTGATGCGGGCGCCGACGGTCTGCGATAGGGGGCTGTTGAGATCGGCGGCGAGCGCGAAATCGCCGAACGTGCCGATCGCAGCCGATGCGTCGAGGCTTTGCCCCGCCAGCGAGGGTGCTTTGCGCACGCGGTTGATCACACCCCCGCCGCCGCCGCGCCCGAAGAGCAGCGCATTGGCGCCGCGCAGCACCTCGACATGGTCGATGTTGTAGAGCGAGCGGTAGTACTGCGTGTCGTCGCGCAGGCCATTGATGAAAAAGTCCGCCGTGGTGTTCTGGCCGCGCAGCACGATCTGGTCGCGGTTGCCCTCGCCCTGCGCGATCACGACGCCGGGCACGTAGCGCAGCGCATCGCTGAGCTGGGTGACGCCCTGATCGTCGAGCTGTTCGCGGGTGAGCACGGTGACCGACTGCGGCACATCGATCAGCGGTGTGGGCGCCTTGATGCCGGCAGCGGTATCGGCGCGGTAGCTGTCAACATGGCCGGTGACAATGATCGTGCGGCGGTCGGCGCCATCACCGAAATCGGCACCGGCATCGCCGCCCGCATCCGCTGCCATCGGCGCCTCTTCGGCCTGCGCATTGAACGGCAGCAGGGCGCTGGAGGCGAGCAGCAGAGCGGCGAGGGCTTTCACAGGCACATCTTTCTTGAGAGGCATTCTCAAGAGCTGCTTTATTGCGAGTCATTCGCACTTGCAAGGATGATATTGCGAACCTTTCGCGATTTATCTGCCACGGGCAAACGCGAAAGGGCAGCCGCAGGGGCTACCCTTCAGAAAGACGGAAATGCTGGAGGTCGGCTGCGGGTCAGAGCAGCGGGAGGGCGCGACCGGCGAGGATCAGGGCGAACGCCGAGCCGAGCACGATGGCTGAACGCAGCGCTTCGGCCAGCGAGGCGACAGGAGCGGCAACAAGGGCGATAGCGCGGGCCATGGGACGATCATGCGCGCCAGGGGCCTAACGATCCGTTAAACGCCGCGCGCGATCAGCCGAGCCATTCGAGCAGCGCCGCCATGCATTCGCGCGCGAGCAGCTTGCTGCGTTCGGGGCTCCACCCCTGTGCTGGATCGGGCAGGTCGTCGTTGTCCTTGAAAGGCATTTCGAGCGTCATCGCCACGGCGCCGAAGCGCTCGGCGATCTGGTTGGTCGCCATCGCAAGATTGGCCTTGCCGGGGCGCGCCACGGGATAGCCGCGCCGGGTCTGGAAATCGGGCGTCCGCCGCTCGAGTATCGCGCGGTAGCGGCGGTAGGCCTCACCCTGGGCTTCGGTCCAGCCGGGGATGCCTTCAAACCCGGCGAAAAACACGGCCGGGATTGCCTCGTCGCCGTGGACGTCCATCGCGAAATGGACGCCGGTCTCGTCCATCGCATTGCGGATCGCGAGGACTTCGGGCGAGCGTTCGGGGCTGGGTTCGTGCCACTCGCGGTTGAGGTTCACGCCTGCAGCATTGGTGCGCAAGTGGCCGCGGCGCGAGCCGTCGGGATTGCAATTGGGCACGACGTGGAAGCGGCAGAGCTGGCGGAGCTTGCGGGCATGGGGATCGGCGGGATCGGTCAGCATGTCGAGCGCGCCTTCGATCCACCATTCGGCCATCGATTCGCCAGGGTGCTGGCGCGCGATCAGCCAGACCTGCTTTTCGCCCTCGCCAAGCGAGAGGCAGTCTATCGGCTGGCCATCAAGGCTGGTGCCGAGCACGCGGTGCGAGACCCCTTCGCTAGCCGCCACCTCGGCGACGAGATCATGGTGCCGATCCATCGAATAGGGGGCGAAATAGGCGAACCAGCAGGTCGCGGCCTCGGGCTGGTGGCGGATCGTCATAGTGCCGCCATCGACCGCCGCATCGTAGCGGGTCTCGGCACGGTACCAGGTGTCGCGGTCTTCCGAGACGCAGGCGCGGTAGCTGACCCAGCCGTCGGGATAGGCGGCAGAGGCGAGGCCGGTGATCCTGAGCTCCACCGCGCGCCCCGCGCAGCCGCTCACGCGGAAATGGAACCACTGGAAGAAGTCTGACAGGCTATCCCGCCGGATGGCGAGCCGGGCGGTGGTGCCATCGATGCCGAGGACTTCGATATTGCCGCTGTCGAAGCCTGCGTCGACGCTGATCGGGTGTGAGGTCATTTCACCGTGATAGTTGCCGCCGACGTTCCGGGAAAGCCCGAGAACAGCGCGTGGGCGAGGCGCGGCGCGGCCACATCGACGGAGGCGGCCTTCGACTTCTCACGCTCGACATTTTCCACGCGGCCTTCCCATAGCGAGAGGCCCGTGGCGCGGCTGCGGATCACGACGACGAGACGAGTGTGGATGCGCGCCTTCGGACCACCGCCGAGATTGAAGCCGAGGCCGAGCCCGACGCCGCTGTTCCACCCGCCGGTGGAGCCCCCGACGCCGATCGAGACGGGGCCGCGCTGGCGCCCAGTGTCATCGGCGGTGCGCTGCACTTCGCGCTCGACCCGCACTTCGGCAATCGCATCGGCCGCGCCGGCGGTGGCGGTGCCGAACCTAAGCGCGGCAAGCTCGGCTTCCACAGCCTGGAGCCAGACGCGGGTTTCGAGACTGGCTGGGTCCGTGCCGGGCACCGCTATGACCGCTACAGCGCTGCGGCCCAGTGTGGTCAGGCTTTCCGGTGTGTGGAAGCGGGTGACCTCGACAGGTGCGGCGAGCACGGGGGTGGCCATCAGCGCGAGGGCTGCGAGGAGGAAGCGGGCCTTCACGGCATCACCACTGCGAGCGGCTGGACGACCTGGCCCTCGGGAAACTGCTTGAGGAGCGCCGTTGCAAGGCGGGCGGCCATCTGGCTGTTGTTGATGCCGCCATCTTCCTCGCGCGCTTCGCCTTCTGCATGGCCCTCCCACAGCACGCGGCCGGTTGCCTTGTCGCGGATGCGAACGTCGAGCCGGGTCGAGACGATTGCCTTGGCCGGCTTGGTGAGATCGACCGCGAGAGCGAGGCCGAAGCCGCTGCCACGATTGCTGACGGTTGTGCTCATGGCGCCGCTGACTTTCTTGCGCGGAGCTTCCTCCGGCACGGCCACGCTGTGGCTCACGCCGATTTCGGCGACCTGCCCCGGGTCCATCGCCGCAGCGGTGTCATAGCCGCGCCGGGCGAGTTCGTCGATGACTGCGGCTTCATAGACCGGGAGCTTGCCGTCGTCGTTGTCGCCGGCATCGCCCTCCATGCGGCTGACGACAATTCGGCCCTTGCCGAGAAGCGCTTCGGCATCGGCGCTGCGGTAGGCCGTGACGTCGATTCTCTTGGAGGGCTGGGCGCTCTGGCGTGCGGAAGGGTAGCGCGGCTCCAGGTTCATCGGATCGTCGTTTCGCCAGCCGCCGCCCCAGCGGCCCTCGCCCGGCATGCCTTGCGCGAGACTGGAGCCTGCGCTGCAGACGAAGAGCGCGGCGAAAAGGGGCGTGGTGAGCTTCATGCAGGGCCTTTCGGAACGAACCTGAGCAGAACTAGCTCGTGCAGGCTGTCTTGGTCGTGAACGGTTCGTTTGTCGATTCCAACGCTAGAGGAGGCTGCTACTGCATCGCAGCATTTACCTAGGGAGTGATTCGCATGGGCAAGGTCCCCGTTCTCGTCACCGGTGGCGCCGGTTATATCGGCAGCCACGCGGTGCTGGCGCTGAAGGATGCGGGCTGGCCGGTCGCGGTGATCGACAACCTGACGACGGGTTTCCGATTCGCGATCCCGGAAGGCGTGCCGCTCTATGAAGGCGATATCGACGATGGAGCGCTCCTGGCGCGGATATTTGCCGAGCAGCAGATCGGCGCGGTGATGCACTTCGCCGGGTCGATCATCGTACCGGAATCGGTCGAGAACCCGCTCAAGTACTATCACAACAACACCGCCAAGAGCCGGGCGCTCATCGCGGCGGCGGTCGAAGCCGGGGTTGGGCACTTCATATTCTCCTCGACCGCAGCGACCTACGGCATCCCGGAAGTCTCGCCGGTGACGGAGGACAGCCCGAAGCAGCCGATCAATCCTTACGGAATGTCGAAGCTGATGACCGAGACCATGCTGGCGGATACCGCGCGGGCGCATCCGCTCAACTATTGCGCGCTGCGCTATTTCAACGTGGCGGGGGCGGATCCTGAGGCGCGCACCGGGCAATCGACGGCGGGGGCGACGCACCTGATCAAGGTTGCGGTGGAAGCCGCGCTCGGCAAGCGCAGCCATGTCGGGGTGTTTGGCACCGATTACGATACGCCCGACGGGACGGGGGTACGCGACTATATCCACGTTTCGGACCTTGCCGCCGCGCATGTGCTGGCGCTGGAAGCGCTGATCGAGCAGCCGGGGCGCTCGCTCACGATGAACTGCGGCTATGGCCGGGGCTTCTCGGTTCTCGAAGTGCTCGACGCGGTGGACCGGGTGACCAACAACAGAATCGAGCGCAAGCTGGAAGGCCGCCGGGCGGGCGATCCCGATTCGCTGATTTCGGACAACCGGCGCATCAAGGCCACGCTGCCGTGGGAGCCGCGTTATGCCGATCTTGACGTGATCGTGCGCCACGCGCTGGCCTGGGAGCGCAAATTGACCGAGATCCGCGGGGACGCTTGAGTCCTTGGTTGACTTTCACGCGGGGCGCGCATAACCGCCGCGTTCCAATTTTCGGCCCGGTCGGCTCGGGCAAAAGGGATTCGCCATGAAGATTCGCAACAGCCTGAAGTCGCTCAAGGATCGCCACCGGGACAACCGCGTGATCCGCCGCCGCGGCCGCACCTACGTCATCAACAAGACCCAGAAGCGCTTCAAGGCGCGTCAGGGCTGATTGCCGGTCCTGCTGCGGCAGGGCATCGCATTCATACGGTACTGAACCGGCAGAGAGCCTCCGCGATTGCGGGGGCGCTTTTGTTTGTGCGGAAGGAAACGAGGACGTGAGCGCTGACGTCGATGCAGTGGTCTGGGATATCGGGCATGTGCTGGTGCAGTGGTCGATCCGCCATCTCTACGAAAAGCTGATCCCCGATCCGGCCGAGCTCGACTGGTTCCTCACTCACGTCGCCACGCTGCCGTGGCACTTCCGGCACGATGCCGGCGAGCCGCTGGTGGACCTCATCGCCGAGAAATCGGCCGAGTATCCAGAGCACCGCGCGCTGATCGAAGCGTATGGCCCACGCTGGCTGGAGACGATCCCCGGCCCGATCGACGGTACCCCGGCGCTGGTCGAGGCGCTGGCGGCCAAGGGCGTACCGCAGTTCTCGATCACCAATTTCGGCGCGGATACCTGGGCGATGTTCCGCCCTACGTTCCCTGTGCTGGATCACATGGGCGATGTGGTGGTGAGCGGGGTTGAGCGGCTGATCAAGCCCGATCCCGCGATCTTTCAGCTTGCCGCGCGGCGCTTTGGCCATGCGCCCGAGCGGATGCTGTTCATCGACGACAATGCGGCGAACATCGCGAGTGCAGGTGCGCTCGGCTGGCGGGTACATCACTTCACGCGGGGGGCCGGGGCGCTGGAAGCGGATCTGCGGGCGCTCGGGTTGCTTTAGTCCGTTTCCCGGGGTTGCTTGTGCTGTCCTCGATTCCCGACTGCGCGGGAAGGACGAGGGGGCTGGAACGACCGGAGGTGGCGCTGAAGGCTCAGCGCAATCCGATGAGCGCAATCTGGCGGCCATAGCCCGCCTCGCCTGCATGGGTGGAGCGGCGGAACGAGTAGAAGCGGTCCGCTTGCGCATAAGTGTCCTCGCCCAGCATGGCGACAGTGCCGACGCCAAGGGCGGCGAGGCGTGCGGCAACATAGCCCTCGAGATCGAACCAGCTGTGCCCGGCGCGGCCGGCCTTGAAGAAGCGGGCGTTGGCTTCGTCTTCGGCGGAGAAGCGCGCTTCGAATGCCGTATCCACTTCGTAGCTCTTCTGCGCAATGCATGGGCCGACGACCGCGGCGATGCGCGCGCGGTCTGCGCCCAGAGCTTCCATCGCCGCGACCGTGCGGTCGGTGACGCCGCCGATGGCGCCTTTCCAGCCGGCGTGCGCTGCGCCGATCACACCAGCTTGCGGATCGTGAAACAGCACCGGCGCGCAATCGGCGGTAAGCACGCCGAGGAGCAGGCCGGGCCGATTGGAAACGAGGGCATCGGCTCTGGGGCGATCGGCCTCGGCCCATGGCGCGGTGACGGTCACCACATCAGGCGAATGGATCTGGTAGCAGGTGAGGAGCGTTGCGCCCGGCAGCACCGCAGCGCCCGCGCGGTGGCGGTTCTCGGCGGTATGGGCTGGATCGTCCTCGCTGTAGCTGACGTTCAGTCCGGCATGGAGGCCGGTGCTCACCCCGCCGCGCCGGCCGAGAAAGCCGTGCGCCGCGCCGGCGAGCGCCGGGTGGGTCAGCGTCTCGACGGCTTCGCTCATCCCCAATTCCCTATCCTTCCAGGCTCTTGCTCACCTGCTCGCGCACATCGCGCGAGAGGCCCGGCTCTGCGGCGATGCGCTCGAGTTCGGCGCGCATCAGCGCGGCGCGCGCCGGCTCGATCCGGCGCCAGCGGCCGAGCGGGGGCACGAAGCGCGCGGCGACGTTGCCGTTGATCGGATCGAGCTTGAGGGTCAGGTCGGCGATCATCCTGTAGCCCGCGCCGCTCGCCGCATGGAATGCCTGTGGATTGGCGGCGAAGGCCATGTAGAGCGCGCGCACTCGGTTGGGGTTGGTCAGGGTGAAGTCCGCGTGCTCGGCGAGCGCGGTGACATGCGCGAGCGTATCGGGGTGGAGCGCGCCGGCCTGAATCGAGAACCACTTGTCGATCACCAGCGCGTTGCCGGCAAAGCGGGCGTGGAAATCGGCGAGCGCGGCCTCGCGGGCCTTGTCGCACGCCGCTGCGCCGATCCCGGCGAGGACCATGAGCGCGCCCTGTCGGTCGGTCATGTTGTCAGCCGTGTCGTACTGCACCTTGGCGCGGCGCGCGGCTTCGGCTGGATCGCTCGCGGCGAGATAGACGAGGGCCTGCGTCTTCAGCTTGCGCGCGCCGCGGGCGGCGGCTTCGAGGCTGTAGGGCACCGCGGTGCAGCGATCGTGGAGTTCGTGCCACTGTGCGGCGAGTTCGCTGCCGAGCCAGCGCTTCAGGGCCTCGCGCTCGGCATGGACGCGCGCGGGGTCGGCCTGGGCGAGCTGCTCGGCGATATAGCCCTCGCCGGGCAGGATGAGGAGTTCGCCGCGCATCAGATCGTCGAGCGCCTTGTCGGCAAGCACCGCTGCATAGACATCGCGGATCGCGGCGAGGCCTTCGCTGCACGCGCCTTCGGCGAGCTCGCCCGAAACGGCGGCAACGAGGTGGCGAACCATCAGCTGGTGCATCGCCTCGTAACGGGCGAAGGGATCATCATCGTGCGCCGCGAGGAAGACGAGATCGGCGCTCGTCACAGCCAGGTCGATGGCGACCGGTGCGGAGAAGCCGCGGTTGATCGAGAGGACCGGCGGCGCAGCGAAGCCTTCAAAATGGAAGCTCTGTTCAGCTTCATGGAGGACAAGCAATTGTTCGCCATGGTGTTTTCCGGTCGCACGGTCGAACAGCGCGGTGCGCAGCGGGATGACCATCGGCTGCTTTTCGGGCTGGCCGGGGGTGGCGGGGACGGTCTGGCTGAGCGTGAGCGTAGCGCTGCCTTCCGCATGGGTGAGCGTGGCGGTCACGCGCGGGGTGCCGGCCTGCTCGTACCAGCGGCGGAACTGCCCCAATTCTAACCCGGCGCCGTCCTCGATCGCCTTGACGAAATCCTCGCAGGTTGCCGCCTCGCCGTCGTGGCGGTCGAAGTAGAGATCGGTGCCCTTGCGGAACTGCTCGGGGCCCGCCAGCACTGTCATCATGCGGATGACCTCGGCACCCTTGTTGTAGACAGTCGCGGTGTAGAAGTTGCTGATTTCCTGATAGGAATCGGGCCGGATCGGGTGCGCGAGGGGCCCTGAATCCTCCGGGAACTGCGCGGCGCGGAGGATGCGCACATCCTCGATACGTTTGACGGGGGCCGAGCCCATGTCGGCGCTGAACTGCTGGTCGCGCAGCACGGTGAAGCCTTCCTTGAGGCTCAGCTGGAACCAGTCGCGGCACGTGACGCGGTTGCCCGACCAGTTGTGGAAGTATTCATGCGCGACGACGCCCTCGATCGCGTCATAGTCGCCGTCGGTCGCGGTTTCCGGGTCGGCCAGGATGTAGCGCGTGTTGAAGACGTTTAGGCCCTTGTTCTCCATCGCGCCGGCGTTGAAGTCTGCCACCGCGACGATGTTGAACAAGTCGAGATCGTACTCGCGGCCATAGACTTCCTCGTCCCAGCGCATCGAATCGATCAGCGCCTTCATCGCGTGCCCGGTGCGTGTCTCGTCCCCGGCGCGGACATAGATGGCGAGATCGACCTTGCGGCCCGAGCGGGTGGTGAAGCAGTCGCGCGAGGCGACGAGATCGCCTGCAACAAGCGCGAAGAGATAGGAGGGCTTGGGCCAGGGATCGTGCCATTCGGCCCAGTGCGTGCCGTCGGTGTTGTCGCCTGCAGCGACCGGGTTGCCGTTGGAAAGAAGGACCGGGAAGGCTGCCTTGTCGCCCGTCATCCGCACGGTGTAGCGGCTGAGCACGTCGGGGCGGTCGGGGAAGAAGGTGATGCGCCGGAAGCCCTCTGCCTCGCACTGGGTGCAGAGCATGCCATTCGAGGCATAGAGGCCGGAAAGCTGGGTGTTGGCGGCGGGATCGATCTCGGTCTCGATAGTCACCGTGTGGCGGTCGCCCGGCAGGTCTATGACGAGCACGCCGCCGTCCATGCGCCAATTGTTGTGCGCGGCGCCGTCGACCATGACGCTCTTCGCCGCGATGCCGTCGCCGTCGAGCCGGAGGGAGCTGCTTGCCGCAGCGCTGCGTTCGACGACCAGTTCGGCGCGCAAGTTCGTGGCGGTGAGCGAGAGCGCGAAATCCAGCGCGATTTCCGGCACCAGCCATTCGGGCGGCCGATAATCGGTGCGCTGGATGACGGGAGCGGGGACGGCAGGGGTTCGGGAGAGATCGTTCATGCCTGCCAATGTAGGGCGCCTGCGCGCGCGGGGAAGCGCAAAATCGGCAGGTGCGTAAAACTTCGCGGCAAGAGCGCTTGACGAGGCGACGAGGGGGCCGCACCCATGGCGTGATCGGAAAATGGGCAAGGGGACGGGGTCGAACGCCATGCCGCTGAAGAGACTGTTTGTGTTTGCTGCGCTGCCGCTGCTGGCGGTCGTTCCGGGGTTTGCCCACGCGGCTGCCGCATTCGATGTCGATCATGCGGCGCAGCTGTACCTGGCGACACTGAGCGCCCCGGCGCGGGCCCGGTCCGACGCCTATTTCGAAGGGGGCACGTGGCTGGCCCTTTGGGGTGCGCTGGTTTCAGTCACGCTGTGCTGGTTCCTGCTGCGCGTGCGGCTGCTGCCCAAGGTGCGCACCGCAATGCACCGGCGCGGCTGGCGCCCCTGGCTGGGGGTGCTGGCCTGCGCGCTGGTGTTCATTGCCGCCGATACCCTGCTGAGCCTGCCGTGGACCTTCTACACCGGCTATTGGCGCGAGCGGCAATATGGGCTGATGAACCAGTCGGTCGGGGCATGGCTGGGCGACCAGGCGACCGGCCTGGTGCTGAGCGCGGTGCTGGGAAGCGTGCTGCTGCTGGTGATCTATGCGGTGATCCGCAAGTATCCCAGGCACTGGTGGCTGATCGGGACCGGCGTGGTCAGCGTGGCAATCACCGTCCTTGCCCTCATCGCGCCGGTGTTCATCGAGCCGTTGTTCAACACGCAGTCCGAGCTGCCGGACGGGCCGGTGCGGTCGCGCGTGGTGGCGATGGCGAAGGCCTACAACGTGCCCTCCGAGCACATCTATCTCGTCGATGCCTCGCGCCAGTCCGACCGGATCTCGGCGAATGTTTCCGGCATCGGGCCGACGATCCGCATCTCGCTCAACGATAACCTGCTCAAGCGGTCCAGCTTGGCGGAAACCGCGGCGGTGATGGGGCATGAGCTTGGCCATTATGTGCTGGGGCATGTATGGCGGAGGATCGTGGTGCTGACCTTGCTGATGGGGCTGCTGCTGTGGCTGGCTTCACGGATTGCGCCGGCGTTGATCCGCTATGGCGGGCGGCGCTGGGATGTGCGGGGCCTTGGCGATCCGGCTTCGCTGCCGGTGCTGGCGGGAGTGCTGAGCGTGCTCTCGCTGTTTGTGACGCCTTTGACGAATACGCTGATACGGGTCGATGAAAGCGAGGCCGATGTCTTCGGGCTTGATGCCGCGCGTGAGCCTGACGGCTTCGCCTCCGCTGCGATGAAGCTTTCGACCTACCGCAAGATCGCGCCCGGGCCGCTCGAGGAGATGCTGTTTTTCGACCACCCATCGGGCAGGACGCGGGTGTACATGGCGATGCAGTGGAAGAAGGACCATGTGCCGAACGCGGCCGAAGTCGTGCCGCCGCCCCTATCCCCAACCACATCTCCGGAGCCCCAGCCGTGAAGCTGCTGATCTTCGGCATGGGATACACCTCCAAGGTGATCGCGGCGCGGCTGCGCGCGGCGGGCTGGGAGGTTGTCGGCACGGGGCGTGAGGGGACATTGCGGTTTGATGACCGGGACGCGGTACTGAGTGCGCTGGCCGGTGCGAGCCATGTGCTGTCTTCGGTACCGCCGGCACGCGAGGGCGGTGATCCGGTGCTGGACAGCTATGGCGAGGCGCTCTTCGGCGCGCCGGCGACATGGATCGGGTACCTCTCCTCGACCGGGGTCTATGGCGATGTCGATGGGGCATGGGTTGATGAGACTGCCGAAGTCGGCACCGGGCGGCGTTCGGCGCGGACGGCGGCGGATCTGGCGTGGCAGGACCTCGATGCAAGGGTGCGGGTATTCCGTTTGCCGGGCATCTATGGCCCCGGCCGCAGCGCGCTCGACCGGGTGCGCGAGGGGCATGCGAAGCGGATCGCGCTGCAAGGGCAGGTGTTCAGCCGCGTCCATGTCGAGGATATTGCCTCGGGCGTGATCGCGGGGATGGATGGGCCGGCGGGCGTCTACAACCTCGGCGATAACGAGCCGTCGAGCCAGAACGCGGTGATCGAGGAAGCAGCGCGGCTGCTGGGGGCTCTCCCACCGCCGCTGCAGACGCTGGAGGAAGCCGCACTTTCGCCCATGGCGCTGGCGTTCTATGCCGAGAACCGGCGGGTCGCGAACGGCAAGGCCAAGCGCGTGCTGGGCTGGCGACCCGCCTATCCGACCTATCGCGAGGGGCTCCGCGCCCTCAATGCCACAACCAGCCCGATCATCGCCAGCGCTGCGCCCGCGCCGGCGAGCGGCGACCAGCGGTAGCTCTCGACCGCGGTCGAGATCAGCATGGCAACGACCGGCACCAGCACGCCGTTGTAGGCGGCGCGGCCGGGGCCGAGTGCGCGGAGCAGGCCGTTGTAAAGCGGGAAGGTGACGACCGTGCCGATGATGGCGAGATAGGCGGCGCCGCCGGCGTAGGACCAGGTCCACTCGAACTGGGGCGGGCCGGAAAGGATCCACGCAATCGTGCCATCAACCAACGCGCCAATCGTCATCGCCCAGGCAAGCAGTGTCGGCACCGGCTGGCCGCGCGCCATGGGGCTCGCCTGCACCACGTTGCCCACCGATGCGAACAGCAGGGCGATGACCACCATCAGCCCGCCGACGACCACCTTGGAACCCATCGCTGCGTTCTGGGCGAGGGCAACGCGATATTCGTGGAACATCAGCAGGGCGATGCCGACCAGCGCAATGGCTGTGCCGAGGAGGAAGCCGCGGGTGATGCGCTGGCCGAGGAACACGCGCGAGAGGATCGTGTTGGGCACCAGCAGCAGCGCGAAGAGCACCGCGACGAGGCCGGAGGTGATGTATTGTTCGGAGCGGTAGACGAACTGGAAATTGAGGCTGAACACGCTGCAGCCCATAATCGCAGCGACCATCAGCCCGCGCTTGTCGGGCACCAGCGGCAGGCGCTTGAACGCTGCGAAGACAAACATGCCGATCGCAGCGCCGGTGAAGCGCCATGTGACCGACCAACTCGGCGGCACATCGCCCAGCTGGTACTTGATGGCGATCCAGGTCGAACCCCAGATGAGTGCGGTCAGCAGGAACGGGACGAGAATGCGGGGTTCCAGGAACCGCGCTTCGCCGGTCTGGTGATCAACACTCACAGCGCGGAGATCGCGCGGGCGAGCGCGTTTACTTCCCGGGGCGGGCTGCTCCATGCGGTGACGAGGCGGGCGGCGCCGGGCGCGCCGGCCGGGGCAGACCAGTCGTAGAATTCGAAGCCTTGCGCGCGCAGGGCGGCCTGCTCGGCCGGTGAGAGGATCACGAATATCTCGTTGGCTTCGACGGGATGGATCAGACGATCACCGCAGGCTGCGGCGATTTCCTGCGCGGCAGCATTGGCTGCGCGGGCGTTTTCCAGCCAGAGATCGCCTTCGAGCATCGCGAGGACCTGCGCGGCGAGGTAGCGGCCCTTTGATTGCAGATGTCCGGCGCGCTTGCGGCGATAGCGTACGACATCAACGAGATCTGGTGCGAAGAACACGATGGCCTCCGCGCCAAGGCCGCCGTTCTTGACGCAGCCGAACGTGAGAGCATCGACACCAGCGCGGGCGGTAACATCTGCCGGATGGCAGCCGAGGTGGGCGATGGCATTGGCGAAGCGTGCGCCGTCCATATGGAGGCCGAGCCCGCGTTCCTTCGCCAGCACGCCGATCGCGGCGACTTCCGCGGGCGCATAGACACGGCCGCATTCGGTCGCCTGCGTGATCGAGATCGCGTGCGGCTGCACCTGGTGGACCCCGGGGCGGATCGCATCGAGCACGGTACGGATCGTATCTGGCGTGATCTTCGCTCCCTCACCGTCCGCCAGCAGCAACTTGGCGCCGTGGAGGAAGAAGCCGGGCGCGCCGCCTTCGTCCATCTCGATATGCGCCTCGCGGTGGCAGACGACGCCGCCGTGTGGCGGGACCATCGCCGAAAGCGCGAGGCAATTGCCGGCGGTGCCGGTCGCCACCCAGAGCGCCGCGCAGGGGGCACCGAAGAGATCGGAGAATGCGCCATCAAGCCGCGCCGACAGGGCATCGCCGTCGTAGGCGGTGTCCGCCGCATCGGCGGCCTGCATCGCGGCCCAGACACGGGGGTGGACAGGTGCGGCATTGTCGGAGAAGAACTTCATGGGCGGTGCCTTTAACCGGCATGGTGCGCTGGGGGAAGTGAGCTTGCCGCGGGAGGCCGATAGCAATGAGTGATCCAGCCATCACCCTGATCGACGAAGGCGCGCATGGTGAATATCTGGCGCGTGTTGAAGGTAGCCGCGCGATCGGGCGGCTGACATGGGTCCGGCGCGGCGAGGTGCTGACCGCCGAACATGCGCTGGTGCCGCCCGAGATCGGTGGCCTCGGGATCGCGGCCAAACTGGTCGAGGCGCTGGTTGCCGACGCGCGGGCGCAGGGCTGGAAGATCGTGCCAGAGTGCAGCTACGTCGCAGCCGCGTTCCGGCGCCATCCGGAATGGACCGACCTGCTGGCCTGAATGCTTGCGATCCGGGAGATGACAATGATCCGTATGCTTGCGCTGATCGCGCTTCTGCCCGGCGCTGCGGCGCCCGACTTCCGCATCGTGCCGGTGTAGCAGATCCATTGGGTCGCCTTGCCGGAAACGCCGGGGGTGGAGAGCGCGTTGATCGCCGGAAACCCTTCAAAGCCCGGGACTTACGTGATCCGGGTGAAGTTTCCGCCGCATGTGATGGACCGGCCCCACAGCCACAGCCGGGACCGGCACCGCGTTCGATCTGGCCAAGGCCCGCTGACGAGCGCGGATGTCGACCCGTCGAAGCCTTCCTGGGCGGTGCAGATCAGGTCGTGCCGGGAGCATTCGCCGCGATTCGGCACCTCCCTTCGCAAGGCCACCATGTGTCAGCTTGCGCGGCTCTTCGGCGGCGGAGCGACATCGAGAGGATGCACGACCGGTTCCTTGGCGCGCAAGGCAAAAGCACGCAGCACGGCGCTATAGCCGGTGAAGACGTAGCCCTCGTTCAGGGCCAGCCATTCCGCGCGGTGAGCGCGGTAAGCGGCAGGGAGCGCATACCACGGCAGATGCGGCTGCTTGTGGTGGACGAGATGAAGGTTGTTGTTGAGGAACAACCAGCCCAGCCACGAGCGCTCGACGATCACCGTGCGCGCGTCGGTCGCGGCGGCCCAGCGGTGTTCGCAAAAGCCGCGCAGGCCAAGCAGCGCCATCGCGAGATAAACGGCGGCGAGGTAGGTCAGGAGCGGCATCGCGAAGAGGAAATGGATCGCGGCGAGGACCGGGATGATCCCGAGCACGTGGAGCGCCCAGGCCTTCCGCCACTCGCGCGCTTCAGCGCCGCGTGACGCAAGCCCGAGGCGCGTTTCGGCAAGCAGGAAGCGGACGGTGGCGATCGCGGGGCCGATCATCACGCGGCCCAGCAGTGTGGCGTTCCAGGCGAGGAGCAGGCGCACCACACGCGGCTGGCGCTGGTGGTTCTCTGCCGCCCAGTAAAAGCTTTCGGGATCATCATGGGGATCGGTGATGCGGCTGTCGAGGTGGTGCGCGAGGTGTGTTTCGCGGTAGCGGCGATAAGGGATCAGCAGCCCGAGCGGCGGGAATACCAGCGCCTCGTTCCACGCTGCGCTGCGTGTCGGATGGCGGTGAATCGCTTCATGCTGCAGCGAGGAATGGAGCGCGATCGTGAGCGCGAGCAGCGGTACCGCCAGCGAGGGTGCATCGGCGAAAAGCAGTCCTGCAGCGAGCCAGATGCCAAGGCACACGGCGATCATCAGCACAGTCGGCCATTCGATGCCTGCGCGCTGGGTGCGCTGCAGAGCCTGCTCGAAATCGGCGTGGGTGTGCTCGTTCATGATTACGGGAATGCCCTCCAACCCCAGATATCAAACCGGGGTGGTAGACATTCAAGGAGACAATGGTGACATAGCGTTGCATTCGTTCACAAAATGCGGCATCTGGTGATTAAAGTCACAGAAAGAGTGCCATGGACAAGCGCGCGTTGGCGCATGTGTTTCGAGCCCGGCTGCAGAGCGTGTTCGACCGTTCGCGGTTGAACCAGGCAGCCTTTGCGCAAGGGATCGGGATCGACCGCTCGGCGCTTTCGCTGCTGCTGTCGGGCAGCACCGTCAGGTTGCCCCGGGTCGAGACCCTCCTCGCCATTGCCGAGCGCCATGCAGTGACGATTGACTGGTTGCTGGGCCTCTCGGAGGATGAGGGCGTGACCGGCGCGCTGCTCTCTACCGGTACGATCGAGACGACCGAGGAGGACGGGGCGAGCCTCCTCATGCGCTGGCATGCAGAGGCGGCGGGGGCGAAGATCCGCTATGTGCCCGCGCGCATTCCCGATCTGCTGCGCACCACGGCAGTGATCGCCTATGAAGCGGCGGCGGCGCACCAGAGCCCGTTGGCGCAAGTCGAGGACGCGGCGTTCCGCCTCGAGTACAATCGCGCGGCGGGGACCGACATGGAGTGTTGCATGCCGCTGCAGACGCTGGAGCAGTTCGCCGCGGGCGGGGGCATCTGGAGCGGGCTTTCCAAAGCGGCCCGGCAGGCGCAGCTGGCGCACATGACGGCGCTGATCGATGAGCTTTACCCCTCGTTCCGCCTCTATCTGTTCGACGGCCGCGAGCGTTTCTCGATCCCCTACACAATCTTCGGTTCGACCCGGGTCGCGATCTTTGCCGGGCAGATGTATCTGGTGCTGAGCAGCGCGGAGACGATCAGGACCATGCAGCGCCAGTTCGAGGGGCTGATTCGTCACACCCGCGTGCACGCGCACGAGGCGGCCGGCTTTCTGAAGGGGCTGAAGGTTGGCTGAGTGCCTGCGCCTCGCCAGCCTCGCGATGTACCGCGATCCGCCGGTGGTGGCCGAGGCGACGCGGGGGCTGTGGGCCTATGTGCGCGACCGGCTTCGGGCGGCGGGGCTGGAGGATGTGCCGGAGAGGCTGGACGAGGCGCTCCCCCACGATGCGGCGTGGTTCGATCCGCGCCTCCTGCTGGCGCAGACCTGCGGCTATCCGTTCATGGCGCAGCTGCAAGGCCGGGTGCGGCTGGTGGCGACACCGGTCTATCGCCATCCGGGGTGCATCGGCGCGTTGAACGGCAGTTTCCTGATCGTGCGCACGGATACGGCATTCGGCGCGGTGCGGGAACTGCGCGGCGCGGTCGCCGCGATCAACGATTGGAAGAGCAATTCGGGGATGAACCTCTTGCGCCACACAGTTGCGCCCCATGCGCTGGATGGCCGGTTCTTCGGGCAGGTGGTGGAGAGCGGCAGCCACCGCGCGAGCATCGCGATGGTGGCGCGGGGCGAGGCCGATGTGGCGGCAGTGGACTGCGTGACCTTCGGCAATCTCGCCCGGTTCGCGCCGGACATGGTCGCGGGGGTGCGCATTCTGGCGGAAACCGCCAAGACACCCGGCCTGCCGCTGATCACCCGAGCCGATGCGCGCGATGCGGACCTCGCCCTGCTGCGCGGCGCGCTGACCGATTTCGCTGCCATTCCGGCCGCCGCGCCGGTGCGGGATGCGCTGGGGCTGGACGGCTTCGTGGTGCTGCCAGAGACCGCCTATGATGCGGTGACGGCGCTTGAGCGTGAGGCGGCGGCGCTGGGTTATCCGGTGCTGGGGTGAGGTTGGCGGGGGATTGGTGCTTGGGTTGGGGATGGAGTGGGGGCACGTGGCACCGCAATTGTGGCTGATGTCGCCGCGGGCGGCCCATTGCGCGACAGATTTAGGATGACACAAGTTACACCAGTGTCACCTACAGATTCTCCTTCTTGCACATGATATAATTGAATATTTTTGCCCAGAGCAACAACCGGACACACCTCGGCCGCGCATTGTCAGGGCCGACTGACGATCAGAAAGAGCGACGTCGGAGCGCGAGGCAGCTTATCGCAGATTCGGGCGATGCAGGAAAATGGTGGCTGCGCTGCGGCTTTGGCGAGGGCAGAGGGGCGGACAAGGCCTCCGGCGGGCAAGGGCCCCTTAGGGTAAACTGGCCCTTGCATCCCGAGAGTCTGGGGATTTGGTAAAGTGCCACTGCAATCTATAAATCAGAAGTATAAGTCTCAATTCTAACTTACACCATACTCGAACGGATTGGGTTCGAAGTAATGGCATACTCGTGCAATTGGTTGACAGGAGGTTGAGGCGATGATGATCGCATCTTTGCGCAGGTCGGTCGCAAGGCGCGGTGTTTCCGCAGCCCTTGGCGTGCTGGCCGCGCTGGGCCTGACGCTGACGGGGGCGTGCGGGGGGCGTGTTGGGGAAAAGCTATCCGCCCTATCGTTACCGGCTGACCGTGGAGATCGATACGCCAGAGGGGCTGCGGCGCGGTTTGAGCGTGATCGAGGTGCGTACCTCGGTCGCAGGCCCCTACACGATTCCCAATCCCGGGCAGGTCTTTACGCGCATCAAGGGGCAGGCGGTGGCGGTGGACCTGCCCAATGGGCAGACCCTGTTCGCGTTGCTGCGGTCTGATTGGGAAAGCCAGTGGGCGGATCACGTCTACTCGCGGCTTGTTCCGCGCCCTTCGCAGGAGGAGGTGAAGGCGCGTTCGCCGGACGGCAAGTGGAATGGAGATCTCGATTTCGACATGTGGATGGAACGGATCCTCGCGCTGCGCGGCCCGCAAACAGTCCCGCGCAGATGGAGCCTGATGGGTAAGGACGTCAGCAACTGGCCAATGTTTGTGCGCTTCCGCGATATCCGCGATCCCGCCTCCGTAGAGCGCGTCGATCCGGATGACCTGAAGGCGGCCTTTGGCAAAGGGTACAGGGTGCGCCGCATTATTGCGGAGCGGACCGAGGATGAGGTTGGCGGGCAAACATCGACCCGTCTGAATAAAAGCTTCTTTCAGGCTTGGGCAACGCAAAGCAAGGCTGCATTGAATAATGGTGCTTTGGACAATCCATATTTTCAGAAACTTAAAGGAAAGCTCTCACGCAACGATTTTATAGGAGAGTAATATGACCAATTCAGATGTATTTGCAGCCATACTGGCAATGGATGCCTATCATAGGGGTTATGCACCTGGATTGAATAAAATCAATCAGAGTACGCAACTTGGGTTGGCCACCATCAAGGCCGATTCTTCAATTTTGACAGATTCTTTAGGCAATCGCCTTGACATAAACAGTGGCTTCTACGCAGTCGCCTATCAATGGACAGATCTCCTCGGCACCAAACATACTGCCATAAGCTATCGCGGCACAAATCCTGACACGACGAGCCCCGAAGGATTTCGGGCGTCGCCTCTCGTCAGGGATATCTGGAACGGCTGGCGCATTGCCGGGGGATACGCCGACGCCAGCCAGGCGCAATTGGCCCTGCGATTCGCAGAATCGGTGTTCGATAATAAATCAGAAGTATAAGTCTCAATTCTAACTCACATCATATTCGAACGGATTGGGTTCGATGTAATGGCATACTCGTGCCATTGGTTGACAGGAGGTTGAGGCGATGATGATCGCATCTTTGCGCAGGTCGGTCGCAAGGCGCGGTGTTTCCGCAGCCTTTGGCGTGCTGGCCGCGCTGGGCCTGACGCTGACGGGGGCGTGTTGGGGAAAAGCTATCCGCCCTATCGCTACCGGCTGACCGTGGAGATCGATACGCCCGAGGGGCTGCGGCGCGGTTCGAGCGTGATCGAGGTGCAGACGGCGCGCGGAGGCGCTCTCACCATTTCTGGCGGAGGAGGAGGCGGTGTAGCGCATCATGTCGTCGGGCAAGCCGTGGCCGTGGACCTGCCCAATGGGCAGACCCTGTTTGCGCTGCTGCGATCGGACTGGGGCCCAGAACTGGCAGAAATGATCTATCCCCGGCAAGTCCCTCATCCAACTCGGCAAGAAGTGGAAGCCCGCGCAGTGGATGGCAAATGGGATCCCGATCTTGAGTTCGACATGTGGATGGAAAGGGTGGAGGCATCGCACGGGGACTTTACAGTACCGCGCTGGCGGACAGGGCTGCCTCAGAAACTAAGCGGATGGCCAATGCTCGTGCACTTTCGCGATATCCGCGATCCGGCATCGGTCGCGGCCGTCGATCCAGACGAGCTGAAGGCAACATTTGGCAGGGGTTATGCGGTTCGCCGTGTGCTCGTCCAAAAGACCGATGAACCCGCAAGCGGCGACATCGTCACGCGCTTGCCATGGCTCGCACGACGACCCTGCTATTTGGCTTCTCATCCAATCGGACCGGACGGATTTTTTGTGCCCATGAAAGATGTGGGACTTGCCGTTCATTTGAGATGTATAGACTTTTTGGAGAAATCAAAATTGCGGTGACACCTTACCAAATACCCCAATAGGCCCACCATCCCCTTATGGCACGCCTATCCAGAGTCGTTATCCCCGGCATCCCCCATCATGTCACCCAGCGTGGCAACGGACGGCAGCGCACGTTCTTCGAGGATGACGACTACGCGCTCTATCTCGATCTGCTGGCGGCAGCGGCTGCGGCGGAGCGGGCGCAGGTTGCGGTCTGGTCCTATTGCCTGATGCCCAATCACGTCCATGTCGTGCTTGGGCCATCGGATCAGGAGGGGCTGTGGCGCACTTTCGGCGATCTGCACCAGCGCTATACCGGCTTCATCAATGCGCGGCGGCGCCGCAACGGGCACTTGTGGCAGGGGCGTTATGGCTCGGTCACGATGGATGAGGCGCATTTCATGACCGCGCTGCGCTATGTCGCATTGAACCCGGTGCGGGCGAGGCTGGTGGCGCGGGCGGAGGATTGGCCGTGGTCGAGCACGCGCGCGCTTCTGGCGGGTAGGGACGATCACGTCGTCACCGTGGCGCCGGCGCTGGAGCGGGTGGGGAACTTTGCCGCATTCCTGGGCGAGGACTTCGCCAAGGCGCTCGCTTATGCCGCGCTCCGCAAGGCCGAAAGCGTGGGCCGCCCGGTCGGCTCGGCGCAATGGCTGGCCGATATGGAGGCGCGCCCTGGCCGCCCGCTCGCCCCGCAGAAACGCGGGTGGAAGCCCAAGGCAGTTGGGGCAGCGACCAAGGCCGAGCGCGGCGACGTTCGGCGAGCCGGTGCAGGAAATGGTGCTGCTGGGGAGGATTGAACTCCCGACCTCAGCCTTACCAAGGATGCGCTCTACCACTGAGCTACAGCAGCACACCATTTCCGCATGCCGAGCGCCCGGCAATGCCGGGGCGGGCAGGCGCGCGCTTTGGCGGGGGGGCATGCGTTTGTCAAGGACGGGCTTGCAGGCCGCGCGCCGTCACGGCAGAGACGCGCTCCATGGCCGACAAGACCCCAACCACCGATGACAAGACCGCGCTGACCCGCGAGGAGCGTCTGGCGCTGCGGCTGCGCGAGAACCTGCGGCGCAGGAAGGCGCAGGCGCGGGCGATGGGCGGCCCCGGTGATGAGCCGCCTTCGCAAGTCTAGCACAAAGTCAGGCGCGGCAGGGCTTTCCAAACCGCGAGGGGGGCGCTAGGTCCGCGCGCTTACCGCACCGCAGACAAGCAGGACTTTCGATGCCCCGCCTGATCCTTATCCGCCACGGCCAGTCGCAATGGAATCTGGAAAACCGCTTCACCGGCTGGTGGGACGTGGACGTGACCGAAAAGGGCGCGGCCGAAGCCTTTGCGGCGGGCGAACTGCTCAAGGCCAAGGGTATCCTGCCGACGACCGCCTTTACCTCACTCCAGAAGCGCGCGATCAAGACGCTGCATCTGGCGCTGGAAGCCGCCGGGCGGATCTGGATCCCCGAGGACAAGGACTGGCGGCTCAACGAGCGTCACTATGGCGGGCTGACGGGGCTCGACAAGGCCGAGACCGCGGCCAAGCATGGCGAGAGCCAAGTCAAGATCTGGCGCCGCAGCTTCGACATTCCGCCGCCGCCGCTGGAAGCCGGGAGCGAGTTCGATCTCGCCAGCGACCCGCGCTATGCCGGGATCGCTGTGCCCAATACCGAGAGCCTCAAGGATACCATCGCGCGTGTGCTGCCATGCTGGGACGAGAAGATCGCTCCGGCGCTGCGGGCCGGCGAGACGGTGCTGGTCTCCGCCCACGGCAATTCGCTGCGCGCGCTGGTGAAGCACCTTTCGGGCATTTCGGACGCCGATATCACCGGTCTCGAGATTCCGACCGGCCAGCCGATTGTCTATGAACTGGATGACAGTCTCGCCGAGATCGAGCGGTACTACCTTTCGGAGCGCTGAGGCGACCCGTTTGCGAGGGGATGCATGGGATGACTGAGGGCGCGGCAAAAGTCGCCATCGTGATGGGCAGCCAGTCCGACTGGGAAACCATGCAAAACGGTTCAGCCGTGCTTGAAAAGCTGGGTGTGGCGCACGAGTGCCGGATCGTCTCTGCACATCGCACGCCGGACCGCCTGGTGGCTTTCGCCAAGGGCGCTGCGGCCGAAGGCATTCAGGTGATCATCGCGGGCGCGGGTGGCGCGGCGCATTTGCCGGGCATGATTGCTGCGATGACCCATCTCCCGGTGCTGGGCGTGCCGGTGCAGTCGAAGGCGCTGAAGGGGCTCGATAGCCTGCTCTCCATCGTGCAGATGCCGGGCGGCATTCCGGTGGGGACGCTCGCCATCGGTGCGGCAGGGGCGACCAATGCAGCGTTGCTGGCCGCTTCGATCCTGGCGCTTAACGATCCGGCGCTTTCCGAGCGGCTGGTGGCCTGGCGCGCGGCACAGACCGATTCGGTCGCCGAGAGGCCGGTCTGACAGCATGATTGTGCCTGGCGAGACCATCGGCATTCTGGGCGGCGGCCAGCTTGGCCGGATGATCGCACTTGCGGCGGCGAACCTGGGCTACCGCTGCCACGTCTATGCGCCCGAGGCGGATTCGATTGCGGCGGATGTCTGCGCGGGCTTCACCTTGGCGGGCTGGCAGGATGCCGAGGCGCTGGCGGCCTTCGCGTCAAGCTGCGCGGTGGTGACCTACGAGTTCGAGAATGTCCCGGTGGGGCCATTGTCGGCGCTGGGCGCGGCGCCCTTGCATCCGGGGACACACTCGCTGGAAGTGGCCCAGGACCGTGCGGCGGAGAAGCGCTTTGTCGAGGCGTTGGGCGGGCGGCCCGCGCCTTGGGCCGCGGTGGACAGCGCTGCGGATCTGGCGGCGGCGATTGCGAAGATCGGCACTCCAGGCATCCTGAAGACCCGCCGCGATGGCTATGACGGCAAGGGCCAGTGGCGGATTCTGACGGCAGAGGACGCTGAGGGGCTGGACCTGCCGGATGTGCCGCTCGTCTATGAAGGGTTCGTCCAGTTCGAGGCCGAGTTCTCGGTGATCCTCGTACGCGGGGCGGATGGCGACGTACGCTTCTGGGATTCGGCCCAGAACGCGCACAAGGCGGGGATCCTGAGCCAGTCGGTCGTGCCGGCAGGCGATATGGTCTGTGCGCAAGTGGGCGCGGCAAGGGCGCTGGCCAGGCAGGTGGCGGATGCGCTGGGGCATGTCGGCGTGCTGACGCTGGAGTTCTTCGCGACCGCCGATGGGCCGGTGTTCAACGAGATGGCGCCGCGCGTGCACAATTCGGGGCACTGGACGATCGAGGGCGCGCTCACCTCGCAGTTCGAGAACCATGTGCGCGCGATCTGCGGGCTGCCGCTGGGTTCGACCGAGCTTTGCGCTGCGGGCGTGGTGATGGACAACCTCATCGGCGACGAGGCGCACGACTGGCCGGCGATCCTCTCCGATCCCGCCAATCACTTGCACTTGTATGGCAAGGCGGCTGTGCGGCCCGGGCGCAAGATGGGCCATGTGACGCGGCTGGTGCTCTGAATGGCGCAGTCGATCTTTCTGATCGTGGCGCGCGCCAGCGATGGCACGATTGGCGACAAGGGTGCCCTTCCGTGGCGCTTGCCCGCAGACCTCAAGCGCTTCAAGGCGCTGACCATGGGCAATCCGATGATCATGGGGCGCAAGACCTTCACCTCGCTGCCGGGGCTGCTGCCGGGGCGTCGGCATGTGGTGCTCACGCGCGATACCAGCTGGTCTGCGCCCGGGGCCGAAGTGGTGCACGACGTGGCGCGCGCACTCGCGCTGGCGGGCGATGGTGAGGTGGCGGTGATCGGCGGGGCCGATGTGCTGGCACAGTTCGAGCCCCACGCAGAGCGCTACGAGCTGACGGAAATACATGAAGACTATGCGGGAGACACGCGGCTGTCCTACCCGGCGGCACCGTGGCGCGAGACGGCGCGGGAGAGCTATCCGGCCGAGGGTGCCTATCCGGCCCATGACTTCGTGACGTTCATGAGGGGGGCAGCCTGATGCGCCTCCATGCCAGCGAGCCCATGCCGGAGGCCTTGCGCGGGGCCGTCATCGCGCTGGGCAATTTCGACGGGTTTCATCTCGGCCATCAGGCGGTGGCGGGCGAGGCGGTGCGCTGGGCCCGCGAGATGGGCCGACCCGCGATCATTGCGACGTTCGATCCGCATCCGGTGCGCCACTTCAAGCCCGATGCGCTGCCGTTTCGGCTGACCACGCTCGACCAGCGCGAGGCGCTGTTCACCGAGGCGGGGGCGGACGCGATGCTTGTTTTCGGCTTTGACGGCGCGATGGCTGCGACCCCTGCGGCTTCGTTCGTGCGCGATCTGTTGGCGGAGCGGCTTGGCGCAGCGGCGGTTGTGACCGGCGATGACTTCACCTTCGGCCGGGCGCGCGGCGGCAATGTGGGTGTGCTGCGCGAAGTGGGTGCCGAAGTGGGTCTGCAGACGCGCGCCGTCGGACCGGTATTGCTCGATGGCGAGGTCGTCTCCTCAAGCCGCATCCGCGAGGCGCTCGTCGCAGGTGATCCGCAGGAGGCGGCGCGGCTGCTGACCCGGCCTTTCGCTATCAAGGGCCCGGTGCAGCATGGCGACAAGGTGGGGCGGACGATCAACTTTCCGACCGCGAACCTCGATGTCGGCGCCTATCTGCGCCCACGTTACGGCATCTATGCGGTCACGGGGCATCTGCCCGACGGGCGGGTGCTCAAGGGCGCGGCCAATCTTGGCATCCGCCCCACGTTTGATCCGCCCAAGGAACTGCTCGAGCCGCATTTCTTCGATTTTTCGGGCGATCTCTATGGGCAGGAGATCGAGGTGGCGTTCCACCACTTCCTGCGCGGCGAGGCGAAGTTTGACAGCCTCGACGCGCTGGTCGCACAGATGGGGCGCGATTGCGACGAGGCGCGGCGGCTTTTGGGCGCGTAAGTGGGTTCGCACAGAGGTAGCCAGACAGTCTGATCCCAAACCAATCGCTTCGTGTCGAGCGAAGTGGAGACACCAGACGCGGTGTGTGGTGTCTCCACTTCGCTCGACACGAACGGGTTTTGGAGGATGTGCTTCGCCCCGCACCCCTGCGCGAACCAAATTGCGCTAAGCAGGCGCTAAGGCTAAGGCCCGCCGATCATGTCCGAACAGCCCGACTACCGCTCGACCGTCTTCCTGCCGAAGACCGATTTCCCGATGAAGGCCGGCTTGCCGCAAAAGGAGCCGGGCATTCTTTCGCGCTGGCAGGACGAAGGGCTCTACCAGCAGCTGCGCAAGAACCGTGCGGGCGCGGAGAAGTTCATTCTCCATGATGGCCCGCCCTATGCCAATGGCGACATGCATATCGGCCATGCGCTGAACCATATCCTGAAGGATATGGTCTGCCGCACGCAGAGCCTGCTGGGCAAAGATGCCCCGTATGTGCCCGGCTGGGATTGCCACGGCTTGCCCATCGAGTGGAAGGTCGAGGAAGAGTACCGCAAGAAGAAGAAGAACAAGGACGAGGTTCCGCCGGTCGAATTCCGCGCCGAATGCCGTGCCTATGCCCAGAAGTGGGTGGACGTGCAGCGCGAGCAGCTGAAGCGGCTGGGCATCCAGGGCGATTGGGACCACCCCTACCTGACGATGGACCCGGAAGCGGAAGGCACCATCGTTGCCGAACTGCTGAAGTTTGCCGAGAGCGGCCAGCTCTATCGCGGCGCGAAGCCGGTGATGTGGTCGCCGGTGGAAAAGACCGCGCTGGCGGAGGCCGAGGTCGAGTACGAGGATATCGTCTCCACCCAGATCGATGTGGCGTTCGAGATTGTTGATTGCCCGAATGTGCCTGAGCTTAAGGGCGCTTATGCGGTGATCTGGACGACGACGCCTTGGACGATTCCGGTCAACCAGGCTTTGGCTTATGGGCCAGAGGTCGAGTATCAGCTTATCCGCTACAAGCATTTTGGCGAGGAAGAGCGGACAATCCTGATTGCAAAGGAATTGCGCTCGCAAGTGAATGAGCGCCTGCACTTTGTTCGAATGGATGATCGTGGCGAACTCGGCGTCGATCGGTTTGTCGAAATTGGAAGTACCATCAAAGGCTCCGACCTAGCTGGCACCATCTGCCGCCACCCGATGCACGCGCTCGGCGGGTTCTTCGCCAAGCCGCGCCCGATGCTGCCGGGCGATTTTGTCACGACCGACAGCGGCACCGGCCTTGTCCATATGGCGCCGGACCATGGTGAGGACGACTTCGCGCTGTGCAAAGCGCATGGGATCGAGCCGGTGTTCGCGGTCTTGGGCGATGGCAAGTACCGCGAGGACTGGGGCTGGCTCGGCGGGCAGGGCTCGGTGATCAATCCCAAGTTCAACGCACCGGATGGGCCGATCTGCACGGACCTCAAGTCCGCTGGAGGTTTACTTGCGGCATCCACAGATTATCACCATAGTTATCCACATAGCTGGCGTTCGAAAGCCAAGGTGATCTACCGCTGCACGCCGCAGTGGTTCGTGCCGATGGACCGGCCGGTCGACATGCCGCATGCCGAAAGCCGCGCGGAAAACCGCTGGGACAACGAAGGCGGCGCGCTGGAGCAGCCGAATGCCACGCTGCGCCAGATCGCGGTGCAGGCCATCGCGGACACGCGCTGGGTGCCCGAGAAGGGCCGCAACCGCATCGGCGCGATGGTCGAGGGACGCCCGGACTGGGTGCTTTCGCGCCAGCGCGCGTGGGGCGTGCCGATCACGCTGTTTGTGGACCGCAAGACCGGGCAGTACCTCAATGATCCCGCGGTCAACGCGCGGATCGTGGCGGCAGTGCGCGCGGGCGGCGTCGATGCGTGGAGCGAGGAGCGCGCGCCGGAGTACCTTGGGCCGGACTACAAGCTGGAGGACTACGAGCGCGTCAGCGATATTCTCGATGTGTGGTTCGATAGCGGCAGCACCCATGCCTTCGTGCTCGAATCGGGCAAGTGGCCGGATCTGCTGCGGACCGAGGGCTACAGCGGCCCCCATGCCGATCTCTATCTCGAAGGCAGCGACCAGCATCGCGGCTGGTTCCAGTCCTCGCTGCTGGAAGCCTGCGCGACGCGGGGCCATGCGCCCTACAAGGCGGTGCTGACCCACGGCTTCACGATGGATTCCAAGGGCATGAAGATGTCCAAGTCCTTGGGCAACACGATCTCGCCCATCGACCTGATGAAGGAATATGGCGCGGATATCCTGCGGCTCTGGGCGCTCTCGGTCGATTTCACCGAGGACCACCGGATCGGGAAGGAAATCCTGGCGGGCGTGGCGGACCAGTACCGCAAGCTGCGCAATACGTTCCGCTATCTGCTGGGCGCGCTGGATGGGTTCGACCATGCGGCGGAAGGCGTCCAAGTCGCGGATATGCCGGAGCTGGAGCGCTACATGCTGCACCGGCTGGCGGAGCTGGATGGCGCGCTGCGGCAGGCCATCAATGACTTCGATTTCAACACCTACACCCGCGTGCTGATCGATTTCTGCAACGAGGACCTCTCGGCGTTCTTCTTCGATATCCGCAAGGATTGCCTCTATTGCGATGCGCCGACGGACCCGAAGCGGCGCGCCTATCGCACGGTGCTCGATGTGCTGTTCCATGCACTGGTGCGCTATGCCGCGCCGGTGCTGGTGTTCACGGCGGAAGAAGTGTGGACGACGCGCTTCCCGGAGCAGGGTAGCGTTCATCTGGGTACGCTGCGCGAGCTGCCGGCGGAATGGCGTGATGCGGCGCTGGCCGAGCGGTTTGCGGAGTTGCGCGAGCTGCGCACTACGGTGACCGAAGCGATCGAGCCGCTGCGGCGCGACAAGGTGATTGGATCGAGCCTTCAGGCGGAAGTGACCGTACCGGCGGGCGCACCAGAGGGAGACCTCGCCGAACTGTTCATCACGGCGCACGTGACGCGTGGGCAGGGCGAGGCGGTGGAAATCGTGCCGACCTCTCACCACAAATGCGGCCGCTGCTGGCGGCACCTGCCCGAAGTGACCGAGGACGGGGCCCTGTGCGCGCGGTGTGACGACGTGGTTGCGGGGCTTGGCGCATGAGGAGCCCTGCGGCCTTGCGCGCGGCCGGGTTTGTCCTCGCGCTGGGCGTCTTCGCGCTCGATCGCGGAATCAAGGCCTTCGTTGCGGGACCGCTCGATCTGCAGGCCATCGGCCTCGTCAGGCTGCTGCCGTTCTTCGATCTGCGCTGGACCGAGAACTACGGCGTTTCCTACGGCATGTTCACCGCGGATTCGAGCGAGACCAAGCTCGTGCTGCTGGCGATTACCGCGCTGATTGCCTGCGGCGTCGCGGTGTGGATGCTGCGCGAACAGGTGTTTGGCGAGATCGCCGCGCTGGCGCTGGTTCTGGGCGGGGCGCTCGGCAATATCTACGACCGGTTCACGCGCGGCTATGTGATCGACTATGCCGACCTGCATATCGGCCAGTGGCGCCCGTTCCTGATCTTCAATCTGGCCGACGCGGCGATCACCTGCGGCGTGCTGATACTGCTTGCCCGGTCGCTGCTTTCGCGCGAAAAGCCCGCCCAACCGGCGGATGCGAGTGATGATACCGCCACGGAGACTGTTTGATGCGTAAGTCCACGACGATCCTGATGCTTGCCGGTGGCGCTACCCTTCTGGGCGCGTGCTCGCAGGGAGGCTCGCTGTTCAACCGCATCCGGCCCGATGAATTCGCGGTGAGCCGGCAGGCCCCGCTGGTGGTGCCGCCCGATTTCTCGCTGATGCCGCCCAACCCCGGCGCGCCGCGCCCGCAGGATCTCGACAGTTCGAAGCAGGCGCTCGATGCCCTGTTCGGCGGTCCGGCACCGCGCAGCGCGTTGGAAACCGATGCGCTGGGCAAGGCCGGCGCTTCGGCAGTGGGCATCCGCAGCGTGGTCGGCGATCCCAAGACCAAGACCGTGGCCAAGGGCGCTGCGGTGCGCGACGTGCTCGCCGCGCCGGAAGGCGACGGACGCGAGGCGCAGGCCAGCATTCCGGGTTGATCGGTTCAGCAGAGTGGTCATTGCTTCGCTGCGCTGGCAATGACGCGCTGATGAGGGTCAGCCGTCGAGCACAGGTGCGGTGTGGGCGGGCTTGACCTTGCTCGCCAGCAGTTTGTCGATTTTGCGGCCGTCCATATCGACAACCTCGAAGCGCCAGCCCTGATTTTGGAAATGCTCGCCTTCGCTGGGCAGGCGTTTCAGCACGGAGAGCGCAAAGCCGGCGGCGGTGGCGAAGTCGCGGTCGTCGGGGAGTTCGATCGAAAGACGGTCGGCGAGTGCATCGGCGGGCAGCGCGCCTGACAGCAGGAGCGAGCCGTCCTCGCGCTCGACGATCATCGGCGCATCGCCCTCGTCACCATGCGCGACGAAATTGCCGACGATGGCGTCGAGCAGATCGGCCGGGGTGACAATGCCTTCGAGGTGGCCGTATTCGTCGTGGACGAGAGCGATGGCGATTTCGGCCTGCTGGATGACGCGCAGAGCGTCCATTGTATCGAGCTGGTCGGGCACGATCGCGGGCTTCTTCATCAGCCGCGCGAGCATGACCTTCCGGCCGCGCAGAAGCACCGAGAGCACATCGCGCACCTTGACCACGCCAACGACGTTGTCGACCGAACCGTCCGCCACCAGCAGCAACGAATGCGGGCTGTCGGCAATCGCGGCGCGCAGGTCCGCCTCGGGCGCGCGGCGCTCGATCCAGTGGAGTTCCGTGCGCGGGGTCATCACCTCGCGCACGGGGCGATCGGCGAGGCGCATGATGCCGGTCATCAGCGCACGCTCGTCTTCCTCGATCACGCCGGAGCGGGTCGCCTCGGCAAAGATCATGTGGAGCTCCTCTGCGGTCACGTCCTGCTCGCTGGTTCGGTTTACCCCGAACAAGCGTAGCAGCAGCGACGAGGAGCTATCGAGCGTCCACACGAAGGGCGCGGTGACGCGGGCCATCAGCTGCATCGGCGCGGCGGCGACGATGGCGATGGGTTCCGCGGCGCGCAGGGCAAGCTGCTTGGGAACTAGTTCGCCAACAACGAGGCTGAGGTATGTCGTGACGGCGATCACCAGCATGAAGCCCACGATGGGGGCCCATTCGGTGGGCAGGCCGATCGCGGTGAGGCGCTCGCCGGTCGGGCCGCCGAGGCTGGCGCCCGAATAGGCGCCGGCGATGATCCCGATCAGCGTGATGCCGATCTGCGCTGTGGAGAGCAGCTTGCCCGGGTCTGCGGCGAGTTCAAGCGCGAGTTTCGCGCCTTTGCTGCCGCCCTCGGCCGCGACCTTGAGCCGGGCGGGACGTGCCGAAACGATCGCCAGTTCCGTCATGGAAAACAGGGCGTTGAGAAGGACCAGCCCAAGGATGATGAAGGCGTCTGGCCAAGGATAGGGTGTCACGCTTTTGCGGCTAGCAGATTTGCGTCGCCGCATGAAGGCCTGCTATTCGGCTCGCGTTCAGGATGGTAGGACGAATAAGCAACCGGGAACCGCTTGAAGCGGCAATCGCTCAGTTAAGGGGACACTCTCCGGAGAGTCTGTTCATAGGGGAAATGCCATGAAGATCCGGCGCGTTCTTGTTTCCAGCCTTTGCGCTGTTTCGCTCGTCAGCCTTTCGGCTTGCGTGACCGATCCCAACACCGGCCAGCAAAAGGTCTCGCGCACCGCGATCGGCGCTGGCGGCGGTGCGCTGGCGGGTCTGTTGCTCGGCGGCCTGATCGGTGGCGGCACCGGCCGCATCATCGGCGCGGGCATCGGCGGCGTGGCGGGTGCAGCCATCGGCTACACCTACGACAAGCAGATCAAGCAGCTGCGCGAGCAGACCGCGGGCACCGGCGTGGACGTCACCCCGGTCGATGGCGGCAAGGCGATCCTCGTCAACCTGCCCAACGGCGTGACCTTCGATACCGACAGCACGATCATCAAGCCCGCCTTCCGCGAAACGCTCGACAAGGTGGCGCAGAGCCTGGTGCAGTATCCGGATTCGCTGATCGACGTATACGGCTACACCGATTCGACCGGTTCGGACGCCTACAACCAGACGCTTTCCCAGAACCGCGCGCAGGCCGTCGCGGACTATCTCTCCTCGCGCGGGGTGAACCCCGGCCGTCTGCGCAGCCAGGGCTTCGGTGAAAGCCAGCCGGTCGCTTCGAACATGACCGAGGAAGGCCGCTCGGCCAACCGCCGCGTCGAAATCAAGATCGTGCCGGTTTCACAGGACGATGTCGCCCGGGCGCGCCAGGGTCAGTAAAGGGTGAAATAGACCACTCCAGCCGGGTTGACGCACAGTCGACCCGGCTGGCATCGCTCCTTCCAAAGGAGCGCATCTTATGACCTTTACCCGCCGCGCGATTGCCGGTCGCGAGACCAACCCCATCGGCCTTGGTTGCATGTCGCTGAGCTGGGCCTATGGCACGCCGCCGAGCGACGAGGACGGCAAGCGCCTGCTCGCCCGCGCGCTCGACCTTGGCTACGATCACCTCGATACCGCGCGGATCTATGGCGACGGCCACAACGAAACGCTGATCGGCGAGGCGCTTTCCGGCCAGCGGGGCAAGTTCTTCCTCGCCAGCAAGACCGGCATCATAGTCGATGGCAAGGCACGGCGGATCGACTGCAAGCCCGAAACGATCCGGGGCGCACTCGAAACCTCGCTGCGCTTGCTGAAGACCGATCACATCGATCTCTACTATCTCCACCGCCGCGATTTCACGGTGCCGATCGAGGAATCGGTCGGCGCGCTGGGCGATCTGGTGCGCGAGGGCAAGATCGGTGGGATCGGCCTTTCCGAAATGTCCGCCGAAACGGTGCGCCGCGCCCATGCCGAGCATCCTATCGCCGCGCTGCAGACCGAATACTCGCCAATGACGCGCAATCCCGAAATCGCGGTGCTGGATGTGTGCCGCGAACTGGGGATCACCTTCGTGGCGTTCTCGCCGGTCTGCCGGGGCATGCTGGTGGATGAGCGGCCCGATCCCGGCGCGATGCCCAAGGGCGATATTCGCCCGAACATGCCGCGCTTCCAGGGCGATAACTGGGCACACAACCTTGGGTTGGCCGAGGCGTTTGCGGCACTTGCCGCGCGCGAGGGAGTCACGGCGGCACAGCTGGCGCTGGGCTGGGTGCTGGCGCGCGGGCCGCATGTCGTGGCGATTCCCGGCACCTCCCGGCAGGACCACCTCGCCGAGAATATCGCGCAGTGGGATTGGGAGCCTTCGGCGGCGCTAATCGCGGAGGTCGATTCGCTGATCAATCACCAGACGGTGGCCGGGCACCGCTATGGGCCGGTGATGCAGGCGACGATCGATACGGAAGAGTTTGAGGGGGCCTAACCCCACTCTGCGTCATCCCCACTCCCGCCTTCGCGGGAATGACGAAGGGTTGGGCGGGAATGAGGAAGGGTGGTGGGTGAGCCTGCTCAGGCCATCCGGCTCGCCCGTTCCGCCAGCCTGTCCACCGCCGCCGCGTGGATCGCAGGCGCTGCGGCCAGCAGGCCGAAGGCGCGTGGGTCCCGCTTGTTGTAGGCCAGCGGCGCGCCAAACGCGTCGCTGACGGCTGCGCCGGCCTCGCGGGCGATGAGCGTTGCGGCGGCGATATCCCATTCGTAGCCCCAACGCAGGGTGGCGAGAAGATCTGCTTCATCGGCGGCGACCATGGCGATGCGCAGCGCGATGGAGTTGGGCTTGTCGACTAGGACAAGATCGTGGTCGATGCGGGGGACTGCATCGGCGGGGACGCGCGCGCCGGTGAGCGAACGGCGGTTGCTGGCGATCAAGGGGAGCTCGTTGCGGGTCGCGCCTTGTCCTGCGATGGCCTGCCAGTATTCGCCGCGCGCAGGGGCATCGAGTGCGCCGATGAGGGGGCGGCCCCCGGAGATGAGGGCGACGGAGACGGCCCAGCCGGGGCGGCCGCGGACGAAATCGCGCGTGCCGTCGATGGGATCGACGAGCCAGCACAGGCCCTTGTCGAGGCGGGAGGGATCATCGGCGGTTTCTTCGGAGAGCCAGCCTGCGGACGGCAAAAGAGCGCCGAGTTCCTGCTTCAGATAGCCATCAACCGCGAGATCGGCGGCGCTGACGGGGTTGTTCGGCGACTTGTCCCACACATCGAGCGCGTGGCCGTGGCCGGGCCAGCTGGCGAGCGCCAGGCGTCCGGCTTCGGCCATGATGTGGCGGAAGCGGTCGAAGTCTATCATTGGCATGTGCGATGCGGGTTTGGCGGCGTGAGCGCAAGGGTCTCGTGCCGGGCCGTGCAGGTGAATGCATTCGTATTCAGGCCTGCGGGTGGCGAATGCGCCGGTGAAGGCGCAATTGGGGTGTGGGAACCCTTTTCAAGGGCTTGGTCGTGTGCTTAAGGCAGCGCGACCTGCCGGGTTCAAACCGCTTGCTCTCATTCTCTCTTTGCGGGGATCACGCATGAACGTTCATGAATATCAGGCCAAGGAATTGCTCAGCCGTTTTGGCGTCGGCATTCCGGCGGGCATCGCTGCCCTGACCGTGGAAGAAGCGGTCGCGGCCGCGAAGCAGCTGCCGGGACCGCTCTATGTGGTGAAGGCGCAGATCCACGCGGGCGGGCGCGGCAAGGGCAAGTTCAAGGAACTGCCGGCAGACGCCAAGGGCGGCGTGCGGCTGGCCAAGTCGGTCGAGGAAGTCGAGGCGTTCGCCAACGAGATGCTCGGCAACACGCTGGTGACGGTGCAGACCGGCGCGGCGGGCAAGCAGGTGAACCGGCTTTACGTGACCGACGGCGTTGATATCGCCAAGGAATACTACCTCTCGATGGTGGTGGACCGGGGCACCGGACGCGTAGCCATGATTGTCTCGACCGAAGGCGGCATGGATATTGAAGAGGTTGCGCACTCGACCCCTGAGAAGATTGCGACGATCACCATCGATCCGGCGCAGGGCTTCATGCCGCACCACGGCCGCGCCGTGGGCTATGCGCTGAAGCTGACGGGCGAGCTCAACAAGCAGGCGGCCACGATCGCCAAGCAGCTCTAC
>Ga0315905_10000415_pt1 | contig 47013 bp, 52 predicted proteins | sample LakEriMetagenome_5_FD_203522 | JGI IMG/M metagenome (GOLD analysis project Ga0315905, IMG submission 203522) | Freshwater fungal communities from buoy surface, Lake Erie, Ohio, United States - Buoy 4 MA121 | ecosystem: Environmental > Aquatic > Freshwater > Lake | place: USA: Lake Erie, Ohio...
AAGCAATGTGCTTGCAAGCGCGGATGAAGCCGTGATCGTCGCCTCGCCAGATTTGGCAGCCTTGCGCAATGCCAAGAGCATGTTCGACTTTCTGCGCAATGCGCGGCCAAACGATCTGGTTCCCAAACTCGTCCTCAATGGAATCGGTCTGCCAAAACGGCCCGAAATTCCATCAAGCGATTTTGCCAAAGCACTTGGTGCCGATCCGGTTTGCATCATCCCGCATGATGCAAAAACCTTCGGGACAGCCGCCAATAATGGCCAAATGATTGGCGAGCTGACCGGGGCTGACAAAACGGCCCAGATCTTTTTCGAACTGGCCCGGAAAATCAGCGGACGCATGGACCAGCGTGGAAACAGCGCCGGACTGATCATGCCACTTGTATCGAAATTGCGAAATGTATTCGCATCCTGATGACGATGGTCGGGTCAAGACATTGAGGAGTGGGTGAGATGTTTGGCAGGCGTCCGGGTGCAGGTGGCGGATCGGCGGGCATGCCGCCAAAAGATCTGACGCCCTCGACTGCGTCAGGCAAGACGAAGCCGCTAAAAAACGAAAATTCAACGGCCGATCGGGCCGCTGAGACCAAGCGGCGATCGGACGAATATTATGTCACGAAAGGCATGATTGTTGGCGCCTTGATCGAGGCCATCGATCTGTCGCAATTATTGCGTCTGGACGCCGATGCCGCACGCGGTGAAATTCGCGATATTGTCAACGAGATTATCGCGCTCAAGAATTTGGTCATGACGATTGCCGAGCAGGATGAAATGCTCGACGATATTTGCAATGACGTTCTTGGTTTCGGGCCGCTGGAGCCATTGCTGGCGCGAGATGAAATCGCCGATATTATGGTCAATGGTTGCAACCGCACCTATATTGAAGTCGATGGCAAGATTCAGCTGACGAATATTCGCTTCAAGGACAATACGCAGCTGATGAATATCTGTCAGCGCATTGTCAGTCAGGTCGGCCGTCGTGTCGATGAAGCCTCACCAATCTGCGATGCGCGTCTGCTTGATGGCTCGCGCGTCAACATCATCGCACCGCCGCTGGCCATCGATGGGCCGAGCCTGACGATCCGCAAATTCCGGCGTGAGAAACTGACGCTCGAACAGCTCGTCCGTTATGGCTCGATCAGTCCGGAAGGCGCCGAATTGCTGAAAGTCATCGGCCGGGTACGTTGCAATGTCGTGATTTCCGGCGGTACAGGATCGGGAAAAACAACTCTGCTCAACTGTCTGACCCATTTCATCGAACATGATGAGCGCATTATCACTTGCGAAGACGCAGCCGAGCTGCAATTGCAGCAACCCCATGTCGTCCGGCTTGAAACGCGACCGCCTTCGCTGGAAGGGACAGGCGCCGTCACCATGCGCGATCTCGTGCGCAATTGTCTTCGCATGCGACCGGAACGCATCATCGTTGGCGAGGTGCGCGGACCCGAGGCATTCGATCTGTTGCAGGCGATGAATACCGGCCATGACGGCTCTATGGGAACATTGCACGCCAATTCCCCGCGCGAGGCCCTGAGCCGTATTGAATCGATGATCACCATGGGCGGGTTCTCGCTGCCGTCGCGCACAGTGAGCGAGATGATCGTCTCCTCCGTCGATATTATTATTCAGGCGGCGCGTTTGCGCGATGGCTCGCGGCGCATCACACATGTCACGGAAGTTGCGGGTCTTGAGGGTGACGTCATTACGACGCAAGATCTCTTCGTTCATGAAATTCTCGGCGAAGATGCACATGGCCGGCTGATCGGGCGTCACAGATCGACCGGTATCGGGCGTCCACGCTTCTGGGATCGTGCGCGCTATTTCAACGAGGAGCGTCGTCTCGCCGCAGCACTTGATGCTGCTGACTTGCGCGATGAGCCGCAATTGGCTGGAGGCTGAGATGAATCTCTCGACCTTGGACCTCTTTCTCGTTCTGACATTGTTTCTGGCAGCGCTCGGTCTGTTTTATGCGCTTGTCTATCCCTATATGTCGGGTGAGCGTGCAGCAGAAAAGCGTCTGGCCATGCTGGTCCAGCCAGGCAAGCGCGCAACGGCAACCCGTCATTCTGACAATTCTCAACGACGCAAGCAGATTTCAGAGAGCCTGAAAGATCTTGAGCGCCGCGGTCGATCCGATCGCAGCATCAGCATGGAACAGCGGCTGATGCAGGCGGGGCTGCGCATATCGAAAGTGAAATTCTATTTGGCTTCGCTTGCCTTTGGTCTTCTGGCGATGCTGATAGCCTTTATCTTTGTTGAAGATCGCCTTGTTCATGGCGCGATTTTCTTTGTCGGCGCGGTGGGAATCCCGCGTTGGCTTCTAATTTATTTGCGTAACCGGCGGCTCAAGCTTTTTGTCCAGAAGTTTCCCGATGCCATCGATGTGATTATTCGCGGCGTGAGAGCAGGCCTGCCGCTGATCGATTCGCTGCGCGTTGTGGCCGCGGAAATGCAGGAGCCTATCCGCTCGGAATTTCTTCTTGTCATTGAATCGCAGGCTGTCGGCATGACGCTGACAGAAGCAGTCGATCGTCTGTCCGATCGCGTGCCGATCTCCGAGGCACGATTCTTTTCGATCTTGATCGGCATCCAGCAGAAGTCCGGCGGCAATTTGGCGGAGGGTCTCGGCAATCTTTCCCGCGTTCTACGCGATCGGAAACGCCTGGCACAGAAAATACGCTCCATGTCGTCGGAGGCAAAAGCCTCGGCAGGCATTATTGGATCTTTGCCATTTCTTGTTGGCGGCCTCGTTCAATTCACCAGCCCCGGTTATATGGACATGCTTTGGCTCACGCTGGAGGGCCGTGTCATGCTGGCGCTTTGCGCCATCTGGATGGGCCTTGGCATATTGGTCATGCGCCGCATGATCTCTTTCGATGTGTGAGGCGTCATGCGCGATCTGATGCTTCGGTTAAGCGATCCCAATTTTCTCGTGCCGCTGCTGGCCGCAATCAGTGCCATGGCCACCGTTCTGACCCTTGCATTGCCCTATGTTGCGCCCAATGGTTTGCAACGGCGCATGAAAGCAGTCGCCATCGAGCGCGAGCGGATACGCATGCGCGAGCGCGAGAGGCTGGCCAAGACAGCCAAAGCCAGTTTGCGTCTTGAGCAAAAGCCTTTTGTCAAAGAAATTGTCGAAAAGCTCCGGCTGTCTGAATGGTTGAATATTGAAGATGCAGCCGCGCAATTGGCTGCTGCCGGGTTTCGTGGCCGTGCAGCTGAAACTGCTTTTGTGTTTTTCCGCGCGGTCGTTCCGCTCGGGCTTCTGATCATCGGGACATTCTATCTCTTCTTTATCGATGATATGGGCTATTCGGGCATGTTTCGTTTCGCCGGCTTGATCGCGCTTGTCTATATTGGCATTAAATTGCCGGAGATTTATCTCGATAATCTTTCAAAGCAAAGACGCCTGTCGATTCGCAAGGCTTTTCCCGATGCGCTCGATCTTCTTCTCATCTGCGTCGAGGCTGGCATTTCCATTGAACATGCATTCCGGCGCGTGGCTGACGAAATTGGCCGCCAATCTGTTGCTTTGGCTGAAGAGCTGACTTTGACAACAGCCGAATTGTCTTTTCTGCCTGACCGTCGCCAGGCTTATGAAAATCTTGCCCGCCGCGCCGATGTCGATTCCATCCGTCAGATCGTGACTGTTTTGAATCAGGCTGAAAAATACGGCACGCCCTTGGCCGCCGCTCTGCGTTCTGTTGCTCAGGAAAGTCGCGAATTGCGCATGTCGGAAGCCGAGCGCAAGGCTGCATCCCTGCCGCCAAAACTGACCGTGCCGATGATCATTTTCTTCCTGCCGGTCCTGTTTGTCGTCATTCTGGGTCCTGCCATTTCGCATGTGGTCAAGACGTTTTGAGCTTTTACTGCAGGCCTGCCGTTGCGCTTTTTTGGTCGAGCCGGCGCAAATCGCTCCAGCGATCGGGTTCGGCCATGCTCTGCCTGACCGATGTGATATTGGCAGCGACACGTTCGGGCGGCGCGTCCTTGCGTCCAATGGATTCGGCTTTTTTGAAATCGCCGCGCAAAGCCAGAACCAGCGCATAATTCTGCCGGACGCGCTCATCGGCATCGGGCTGGGCAACGGCAAGGCGCAATGTTTCCTCGGCGCGCGCAATATCTTTCGACAGCGCATAGGACAGGCCGAGATTGGAAAGAATCGAGGATTCGTTGGGTACGATTTTGAGGGCGGCCTCATAATATCCCTGTGCAGCCGCATGGTTGCCCATGCGATCGGCGACAGATCCTTGAGCTGAGAGAACCGACCAATTCGGCCGTTCCGGCGTATGTGCGCGCGCCAGCACGGCGGCGGCTTCCGTCAGGCGACCGGCGTCGGCCAGGGCCTTGCCGAAAGCGCCGAGAATTTCGAGGTCGTCGGGTTTGCGCGCCGCCTCTTTCTGCAGGACGGCAGCGGCTTGCTCCATCTGGCCCAGCCGGCGCAGAATGCCGGCATAGGCCAACACTGTTTCGCGATCTGCCGGATTACGGTCATATCTGCGACCGAGGCTTTCGGCATGCTGGCGCAGACTATTGTCATCGCCCTTCAGTGCAGCATTGTCGCGTGCGGAAAAACTGCCGATTCTATCCATTGTCTTGCAACCGCCCATCGCCAATGCGAGACAAAGGATGAGCGGGAGGCCGGATCGAATGCGCGGCACGAAAATGCGTGCGGTCTGGTTCATGAAAAGGTCTCGTCGCAATGCAATAAACAAGCGTGACAATAAAAAATTAACCCTAATGAATTCTTAAGATACGTAAGCAGAGTCCAGCGAGGAAAGATGGTCATGTTGCTCACCCATGCGCGCGCCGATGAAAAATCTGTCCCGATCATGCTGGTGAGCGCAGCCGACTGGGATTTGCGCCAGGCGCAACTCTCGCCGCTTGCCAAGGCTTTTTCCGCTGCGCAGGGTTTTGAGCCCAAGCCCGGCCGCCTGTGTCTCCTGCCCGATGCGACGGGCGCTCTGGCGCTTGTTCTGTTTGGTATCGAGCCGGCGGGTGGGGCGCGTTCCGATTCCTTTGCGCCGGGCAGGCTGGCGACGCTGCTGCCGGCCGGTCTCTATTCTTTCATGCCGGAAGGGTTGGGCGATTTGTCGGGAGCCGAACATGCGGCCTTGTCCTGGTGTCTCTCGGCCTATCGTTTTTCCCGCTATCGCAAGGCCTCTGGCGAACAGCCGCGGCTTGTCTGCCCGCAGGGCGTCAATCTGGCGCGTGTCCAGCGCATGGCGGAAGGCGTCGCTTTGGCGCGCAATCTCGTCAATACGCCCGCCAATGATATGGGGCCGGAGGCGCTCGAACAGGCAGCGCGCGAACTTGCCAATCGGCATGGCGCCAATCTGCGCGTCATCACGGGCGATGATTTGCTGCGCGAGAATTTTCCGCTCATTCATGCGGTCGGGCGCGCGGCGGCTGAGCCCCCACGCCTCGTCGATTTCACCTTCGGCAAGGAGGATGCGCCGAAAGTGACATTGGTCGGCAAAGGCGTCTGTTTCGACACAGGCGGGCTCGACATCAAGCCCTCCAGCGCCATGCTGTTGATGAAGAAAGACATGGCTGGTGCTGCCACTGCTTTGGCCTTGGCGCATATGATCATGGATGCAGGCCTTGCCCTGCGCCTGCGCGTGCTTTTGCCGATTGTCGAAAATGCCGTGTCTGCGGATTCTTTTCGACCGGGAGATGTCTATCCCAGCCGCAAGGGTTTTCATGTCGAGATCGGCAATACGGATGCAGAAGGCCGGCTGATTCTGGCCGATGCCCTGAGTCTGGCGGCGGAGGAAAAGCCTGAACTCATGTTCGATTTTGCTACGCTGACGGGCGCCGCTCGTGTGGCGCTCGGCCCCGATCTGCCGCCCTTCTATGTCAATGACGAGGCGCTTGCCCAATCCATTGCCGATGCCGGCGCGCGTGCCCATGATCCGGTCTGGCGTCTGCCCTTATGGGAGCCCTATGATTCGATGCTCGACAGCAAAGTGGCCGATTTCAACAATGTCTCCTCCGGCCCCTTTGCGGGTTCGATCACGGCGGCTCTGTTCCTGCGTCGCTTTGTGGAAGGCGCTCGCGCCTGGGCGCATTTCGACATTTATGGATGGAATCCCTCCACCAAGCCCGGCCGGCCAGAGGGTGGCGAAACGCAGGCAGCGCGCCTGCTCTATGATTTGCTGGAGCGCCGCTACCCTGCCGCTTGAAAGAATATGCGAGCGCGTCAGAATGGGGCAGGACAGGTTTTGAGGGCCCATGTCGATTGAAATCAGGCCGGAGCAGGGTCTCGCCCTTCTGCACGACATCACGCTCGCCATTGTGCGCGAAGCCAAGCCCGACGGCATGGCCGATTTCACGCATCGCCAATTGTCGATTCTTCTGACCGTCTATCTGGAGCGCCCGCCACATACAGTGCGTGGCCTTGCCAAAAAACTCGGAGTTACCAAGCCGGTCATCACACGCGCTCTGGATGCCATGGGCAAACAGGAGATTATTGCGCGCCGTCGCGATGAAAACGACAGGCGCAATGTCATCATCCAGCGTACGGTCAAGGGCGCGCTCTATGTCGAAAAGCTTGGCGACATGGTTGCGCGCAAGGCCGCTGATTTGCGTCGGGAGGATCTTGCGTGACCAGTCTTTTCGATCGCCGACGCACACCCGCCCGCTCTGATCTTGCCGCCGCCCATCTTGAAGGTCTGGTGCCGGCGCAAAAATATGTCACGGGCCGACCTATGCGCGTGATCGATGAGGCCATCGGCCTGCGTGCACAGCCGGTGCAGGATTGTCCGCTCGACACGCAGATTCTGCACGGCGAAGAGATCATCGTCTACGATATGGAGGAGGGCTGGGCCTGGGGGCAGATCGTCAGTGACGGTTATGTCGGCTATATGCCCGCTGACAGTCTGCACGACACGCCGATGACGCCAACGCATCATGTGCATGTCACACGCACCTTTCTCTATTCCGTCCCGAATATGAAAACGCCTGCAATTGCTGCTCTGCCCATGGGCGCACAGGTGGAAATACGTCAGGTGAAAGGCGATTTTGCGCAGGTCACAAGCGGGCTCTTTATCTGGGCAGCGCATTTGTCGCCAGCGGGATCGCATCGGACAGATTATGTCGCAACCGCAGAAAACTTTATCGGCGTGCCTTATCTTTGGGGCGGAAAAACCTCTCTGGGTCTCGATTGCTCCGGTCTGGTCCAGATTGCATTGCAATCGGCGGGAACGAATGCCCCGCGCGATACCGATATGATGCAGGCCGAACTGGGCAAAGAAGTGCAGGATGGCGAGAGCCTGCGGCGCGGCGATCTTGTCTTCTGGAAAGGCCATGTCGGATTGCTGCAGGATCAGCATCGGCTTTTGCATGCCAATGGGCATCACATGCAGGTCGTGTCGGAAGATTTTTCTCAAGCCCGCGCACGTATCGCCGAAAAAAGTTTTGGCGAGATTGTTGCCATCCGGCGGCTATGAACGGCTCGATTGTACGCGTGCCAGAATGCAGGATTTTTCTGCCGGCTTGACCGGCCCGATTTCGATATGGCGCGCCAATGCACCTGCGGCGCGTGCGGCGGCATCGGGATCGGCAGCATGGACATAGCCAAGCGGCTCTCCGCGCGTCACTTGCTGACCAAGGCTAACAAGCGCTGAAAGGCCGACCGAATGGTCGATTTTGTCCTCAGGCCGCACGCGCCCGCCACCCAGACCTACAACGACAAGCCCGATATCGCGCGCCGCCATGCGCGTGACAAAACCATTGCCGGCGGCCGGCACAGGCACGGTGAAGGGCGCGCGCGGCAGATAGGCGCTGGGTCTGTCGAGAAGATGCGCCGGCCCGCCAAGATCGGTGACCATGCGGGCGAATCTTTCCGCAGCGTGCCCGCTTTCGATGGCCGCTGCAATGGCTGCACATCCAGCCTCACGCGTTTCGACCAGCTTGCCAAGCAGCAGCATTTCAGCGCCCAGCGCGACAACAATTTCCTGCAGGCGCGGTTCGCGCCTTGCACCCGTCAGATGCGCAATGGCATGGGCTGTTTCAAGACTATTGCCGGCAGCGCTGGCGAGCGGCTGATCCATATCGGTGATCAGCGCTGTTGTCTTGAGTCCGGCATGGGCTGCAACATTGACGATGGATTGCGCCAGCTCGCCCGCCGTCTCGATGGTCTGCATGAAAGCGCCCGAGCCGGTCTTCACATCCATCACCAGAGCATCGAGACCGGCGGCCAGTTTCTTCGAGAGAATGGAAGCGGTGATCAAGGGTATGGATTCAACTGTCGCCGTCACATCGCGAATGGCATAGAGCTTGCGATCGGCGGGTGCGAGTTGCGTCGTCTGTCCAATGATGGCGCAGCCGATCCGCCGCACCGTGCTGACCAGCCGCAAAGGATCGGGCGTCGTGCAATAGCCGGGAATCGAATCAAGCTTGTCGAGTGTGCCCCCGGTATGGCCAAGCCCGCGACCCGAGATCATCGGCACGAAACCCCCGCAAGCTGCAACAGCGGGAGCCAGAATCAGGCTGACATTGTCGCCGATGCCGCCGGTCGAATGTTTGTCGAGAACGGGACCATCGAGTGCGACGGCGCGCCAATCCAGCACATCGCCGGATTTCATCATGGCTTTTGTCAGTGCAGCGCATTCCGAGGCTTCCATCCCGCGCAGAAAGACGGCCATGGCGAAAGCTGCTGCCTGTCCTTCGCTGATGCGCTCATGCGTCAAAGCGTCGATAAAAAAATCGATCTCTTCCGCGCTGAGTTTTTCGCCATCGCGTTTCTTGCGGATGATTTCCTGCGGCAGAATCATTTGTCGCCTCGCAGCGCCTCGAGAAGGGGATCGAGCAGGCTGCTCGCGCCGAAACGAAATGTTTCCTTGCGCGCCCAGTCAGGCCCCATAATGGCATCGGCCAGATCGAGATAAAGCCGAGCCTGTTCGATTGTGCGCAAGCCTCCCGAGGCTTTGAAGCCGACAGGCTTGCCGCTCACGGCAATGGCTTCAAGCATGATGCGCGCGGCCTCTGGCGTGGCAGAGATTTTGGTCTTTCCGGTCGATGTTTTCAAAAAATGCGTGCCCGCGCCAATGGCAATCTCGCTCGCCCGGCGAAGGGATGGGCCGCTGCCCATCTCGCCGCTTTCGAGAATGACTTTCAGTCGGGCCTGTGCCGGCAACAGCCTCGCAACGGCGCTGATCATATCATGGGCGACAGTCTCATGGCCCGCCAGAAAAGCGCGCCAGGGAAAAACCAGATCGATTTCATCGGCGCCATCGGCAAGCACTGTTTCGGTTTCCTTGCATGTGGCAGCGATATTTTCACCGCCGTGCGGAAAATTCACGACAGTCGCCAGGTTGATGTCCGAGCCTGCGAGAAGGGCGCGCGCCTGCGCCACGAATGGGGGCCAGATGCAGAGCGCGGCGACATGGACCGGCAGATCGAGAGATTTGCGGCAGAGCCGCTCAATATCGCTCGGCGTGCAATTGTCGGAGAGATCTGTGAGATCGATCAGGCCGATGGCGCGGCGTGCGAAAGCAGCATCAGCCATGTTTCTCATCCTGCTCCAGAAAAGCTGCGATCAGCTGCGCCATTTTATCTGCGCCTTGTGCCGCGACGCGCTTGGTCTCTTCATGGGAGGGCGCAAGATCTGACAGGCCCGCAGCATGATTGGTCACAATGGACAGGCCGGCGACCCGAAGGCCCAGATAGCGCGCCAAAATCACTTCCGGGACGGTCGACATGCCCAGCAGATCGGCGCCGAATGTTTTCGCCATGCGCACTTCGGCGGGCGTTTCGAAAGAGGGTCCGGAAAACCACATATAAATGCCCTCATGCAAGGGGATGTCGGCTGTCTTTGCTGCCTGATGCAGGCTGGCTGACAGCTCGCCATCATAGGCATGGCTCATGGATACAAAACGACGATCGTCGCTGACACCGATCAGCGGATTGATGCCGCTGAAATTGATATGATCGCGCAGGAGTACAAGGCTGCCCGGCACAAGATCGGCGCGTGTGCTGCCGGAGGCGCAGGTGACAAGCATTTTTTTGGCGCCGCATTCTGCAAGTGCAGAAAGAGCGCCTGCCATGGCCCGCGCATCGCCGCTTTCATAAAAATGCGCGCGACCGAGTAAAAAAGCGATGCAATGCGTGCCTTGGGTGCGAAGCACAAGGCGGCCATCATGGCCCGAGACACGCGCCTGCGGAAAATCGGGGAGATCGCGATAATCGACGATGCAATCATCCGGCTGGATGCGCGCAACATCGCCGAGGCCGGTACCGAGAATGACAATGGTTTCGATGGGGCGCCCGCCCAGGCGCTCGCGCAAAAGATCGATTGTTGCGGTGCTCCTCATGGCAGGCTGTCTCGCCCAAAAACATGCGGCAATAATTCTTCCATGCGCAGACTGAGGCGCAGGCCGGCCATATTGCCGGCATGGATTTGCGTGCGCGTATCGGCGAATTCAAGGATTCGCTGGCGGCAGGCGCCGCAGGGCATGACCGGGTGGGGTGCATCGCCGAGAATGGCAATGTCTGCGATCTGGCGTTCGCCCGCCACGACCATGGCGGCTATGGCGCCCTGTTCGGCGCAGGAGCCTGACGGATAGGCAGCATTTTCAACATTGCAGCCGGTATAGAGGCGGCCCGAGGCGCTGCTCACGGCCGCGCCGACCGCGAAATGCGAATAGGGCGCATGGGCATTGCGGCGCGCCTCGGCAGCGGCGGCAAACAGCGCATCCAGTTCCGCAGCCCTCGATTTTTCCATCATTCCGCGCCTCTTTCTCTCGTCCCTCACAATGCCATGGCCGCTTGAATCAGCCAAATGTCGGGTCAGCCATTGCCTTATGCGTCACGCGTGGCAAACTGGCCTGAATGAACCATGGAGCGCGCGCATGGCTTCGCCTTTTGCCTTCCTTCGATGGGCCATGTGCGGCCTTGTTCTGAGCCTGCTGCAAATGATGCCGGCCAACGCCCGTGGCGGCGCGACCGAGGTCGATGTTGAGCTGGTTCTCGCAGTCGATATTTCTTATTCGATGGATACGGAAGAGCAGCGCCTGCAGAGGCAGGGCTATATTGAGGCTCTGCGCTCCGAACAATTTCTCAATGCGCTGAAATCGGGACCAAGGGGGCGTATTGCGATTGTCTATATGCAATGGGCCTCGGAAACCGATCAGGATACGCTGATCGATTGGAGCCTGATCGATGGGCCGGAAAGTGCCAGCGCTTTTGCCGCAAAACTGGCGGCCGCGCCCTATCGGCGTGCGCAGCGCACATCCATCTCCGGCGCCATCGATGGCGCGATGAAATTGCTGGAAGGCAATGGATTCAATTCGCCGCGTCGGGTGATCGATGTCTCAGGCGACGGGCCCAATAATAGCGGCCGGCCGGTGACGCAGGCGCGCGATGAGGCTGTGGCGCGTGGCATCACCATCAATGGTCTGCCTTTGGTCGGTATTCGCAGTTTCGTCAGCCCAGCCGATATTCAGGAGCTCGATATCTATTTCGAGGATTGCGTCATCGGCGGTTTCGATGCTTTCATGATTCCAATCCGCGATGCGCGTGCCTTCATTGAGGCAACGCGCACAAAACTGGTGCGCGAAATCGCCTCCCTGCCGCAAGAGCGTCCGCTTATTCACCGTGTCTCCGCGCGTGAGCCACGGATCTCCTGCCTGATTGGCGAGACTTTGTGGCGAAACAGGTGGGGCAATTGAAATTATTCATCTGTGGTCTTGCGGCCCTTCTTTTTATCTCGCCGGTCGCACATGCGCAGAATTTGCCCGAGCCCATCGTTGCTGGCCAAGCCCGTACTTTGCCCGTTGCAGCGCGTAGCGGCATGGTGGTGGCGCAAGAAGCGCGCGCCGCACGCATCGGCGTCGATATTCTCAAACAAGGCGGCAATGCAGTGGATGCCGCAATTGCAACCGGTTTTGCCCTTGCTGTGACATTGCCGCGCGCCGGCAATATTGGCGGGGGCGGTTTCATGCTGGTGCATCTGGCAGGTCGCGGAACGATAGCGATTGATTATCGCGAGACAGCTCCGGCAAGCGCCACAGCCGATATGTTTCTCGATGCGCAGGGTCGCTTCGTGCCGGTGAAATCGCAATCGAGCGGGCTTGGTGTCGGCGTGCCCGGCACAATTGCAGGCTTTGCTCTGGCGCATGAAAAATACGGATCGGGAAAATTCACTCTCGCCCAATTGCTGCAGCCCGCCATTGCGCTGGCGCGCGAGGGGTTCGAGGTTGAGGGCGATCTAGCCTATTCATTGGGCGAGATCGGCACGCGCGTTTTGCGCTATGCTTCGAGCCGGGCGATTTTTGCCCGCCCCGATGGCACGCCGCTTCGCGATGGCGACAGGCTTGTGCAGCGCGATCTTGCTGCCTCTCTGACGCGGGTCGCCGAACAGGGTGTCGATGGTTTTTATCGCGGCGAGACAGCGCAGCGCCTCGTTGCATCGGTGCGCGAAGCCGGCGGTGTGATGACGCTGGAGGATCTTCGCACCTATCGCGCCATTGAGCGCCCTGTTCTTGAGGGCCGCTATCGCGACCGCACCATCGTCTCCATGCCGCCACCCTCATCAGGTGGCGTGCATCTCATACAGCTGTTGAACATTCTGGAAGCCTGGCCATTGAGCGAGCTCGGGCATAATTCGGCCGCCTCCATTCATCGCATGGTCGAGGCGATGAAACTTGCTTATGCAGACCGCGAGGTTTTTCTCGGCGATCCCGATTTTGTCAAAGTGCCCGTGAACGGGCTTTTGTCGAAGGCCTATGCTGCGCAATTGCGCAGCCAGATCGATCTGGAGCGCGCCCGTCCCTCTGCCGAGATCAAATCAGGCGATCCCCTGCCGCATGAGAGCGATCAGACGACGCATTTTTCCGTCGTCGATGTTCATGGCAATGCAGTGGCCAATACATATACGCTGAATTTTTCTTACGGCCTTGGCCTTGTCGCCGAAGGCACGGGCATATTGCTCAATAATGAGCTCGATGATTTTGCCGCAACAATCGGAGCGGCCAATGCTTTCGGTCTGCGCGGGGCGCAGGCCAATGAACCTGCCCCCAACAAGCGGCCGCTCTCCTCCATGACGCCGGCCATGGTGTTCCGGAACGGCGAATTGGAAATTGTGACCGGTTCGCCGGGTGGATCGCGCATTATCACCACTGTGCTGCAGATCATTCTCAATATTGTCGATCACGGCATGAATGCGGCCGAAGCCAGCGAGGCCGTGCGCGTGCATCATCAATTATATCCGGATGAATTGCGTATCGAGCGCGGCCTGTCGGTCGATACGATCCGACTTCTGCAGGGCAAAGGTCATCAATTGCGCCAGAGCCGCACAATGGGATCGACGCAGACCATTCATCGTGTCGGCAATTTTCTCTATGGGGCAGCAGATACGCGCCAGATGGGCGCGGCAGCGATTGGCTATTGATCGTCCTGCCAGGCGCGCCCCGCTTTTGTCGCAGGCAGGCCGAGGTGGCGCGCAAGGCTGGCGCCCATATCGGCAAAACTTGAGCGCATGCCAAGCGCGCGGGGCGACACGTCGGGGCCAAAAGCCAGAACCGGAACCTGTTCGCGCGTATGGTCCGTTCCTGTCCATGTCGGATCATTGCCGTGATCGGCCGTGAGAATGCATAAATCGCCGGGTCTGAGCGCTGCCAGCAATTCCGGCATGCGGGCATCGAAACACTCAAGCCCTGCCGCATAGCCGGCGACATTGCGACGATGGCCGAAATCCGTGTCGAGATCGACATAATTGGCGAAGATGAAACCGCCATCGGAGAGATTTTTCAGCGCCTCGATTGTCATGGAAAAATGTTCCATATCGTCGCGGCCTTTGAGCTCACGGCCTGTGTTGCGATGGGCGAATATGTCGCCGATCTTGCCGATGCTGATGATCTCGCGCTGCGCTTGGGCCGCCAAATCGAGGATCGAGCCCTGCGGCGGCGGCAAAGCAAAATCCTGACGATATTGCGTGCGCGTGAAATTCGCGCTGCTCGTGCCGATGAAAGGGCGCGCAATGATCCGCCCGATATAGAGCGCATTGCACAGACGCCGTGCAATCCGGCAAAGCTCAAAAAGCCGTTCGCGGCCGAATGCCTCTTCATGAGCTGCGATCTGCAGAACCGAATCGACAGATGTGTAAATGATTGGCTTGCCGCTGCGCAGATGTTCTTCACCCCATTCCTCAATGATCGCGATGCCGGAGGCATGGCAATTGCCCAGAACACCGGGAAGATGGCCCTCGCGGATCAGCGCATCGACGAGTTCTTGCGGAATGGCGGGCGTTTTTGGCGGGAAATAGCCGAAAGAAAAATCAGCCGGGGCACCGGCAATTTCCCAATGGCCGGAGGGCGTATCCTTGCCGGGCGAACATTCGATCGCACTTCCCCACGCGCCTTGCGCAGGTGCGCCCGAAAAGCCCGGCGGCAGATGCCCTGCCGCCACTTGCGCGGCAAGGCCAAGGCCGAGGCGATCGAGATGGGGCATGTGCAAGGGCCCGGCGCGCAGGCCTGCAATATCGGCTTTTCCAGCCGCGCAGGCTGCTGCAATATGGCCGAGCGTATCCGCACCTTGGTCGCCGAATTTTGCTGCATCCGGCGCATGGCCGCAGCCAAATGAATCCAGAACGAGGAGCAGGGCGCGCGTCATGCGCCGGATGCTCCGACATTTTCCGCCTCGATGGAAAAGGCAGCGGCAAACAGGGTGCGCGTATAGTCGTTCTTGGGCGCAGCGAAAATGTCTTTGGCCGGGCCGCTCTCAACCACTTTGCCGTTGCGCATGACGATCAATTCGCTGGCCAGAGCGCGCACGACTTTGAGATCGTGGCTGATGAAGAGATAGGCGAGATTGCGCTGCTTTTGCAGATCGCGCAGCAGATCGACAATCTGCGCCTGCACCGACATGTCGAGCGCCGATGTGGGCTCATCCAGCACAACGAATTTCGGATTCAGGGCCATGGCGCGGGCAATGGCGATGCGTTGACGCTGGCCGCCGGAAAATTCATGCGGATAGCGATCCATTGAGGCGGGATCCAGTCCCGTATCGGTGAGCGCGCGCGCAACAATCTCGCGCCTCTGGGCCGCGCTCAGGCCCTTGTCCTGCACAGCCAGTCCCTCTTCGACAATATCGGCGACAGACATGCGTGGCGATAATGAGCCATAGGGGTCCTGAAACACGATCTGCATATGGCGACGCAGCGGTCGCATGTCTTTTGAGCCAAGCCCATCGATGCGCGATCCCAGATAGGCAATGGGCCCTTCCGATCGGATGAGACGCAAGAGCGCAAGACCAAGCGTCGTTTTGCCGGAGCCCGATTCACCCACTACGCCGACCGTCTCGCCTTCGCGCACGGTCAGTGAAATGCCATCGACCGCTTTCACATGGCCGATTGTGCGGCGCATAAAGCCGCGCTTGATCGGGAACCAGACCTTGATGTCCTCTGCGCTGACAATGGGTCTGGCATCGGGGTTGGCCGGCGCAGGCGTGCCTTTGGGCTCAGCCGCCAGCAAGGCCTTTGTATAGGCATGCTGGGGGTTTTGAAAAACCTCGTCCACCGGCCCGGATTCGACGATCCTGCCTTTCTGCATGACGCAGACATCATCGGCAATTTTGCGCACAATGCCGAGATCATGGGTGATGAAGAGCATGGCCATGCCGAGCTTGACCTGCAGCTCTTTCAGCAATTTCAGGATCTGCGCCTGCACGGTGACATCGAGTGCAGTTGTCGGTTCGTCGGCGATGAAAAGATCGGGACGATTGGCAAGCGCCATGGCAATCATCACACGCTGGCGCTGGCCGCCTGACAATTGATGCGGATAGGCTGACAGGCGCGTCGCCGGATCGGGAATGCCGACTTCGCTCAAAAGTTCGATGACACGCTGGCGCAGCTGCACCTCGCCGCGCATTCCGTGCAATTCGAGAATCTCGCCAATCTGCTTTTCGATCGAATGCAGGGGATTGAGCGAGGTCATGGGTTCCTGGAACACCATGGTGATCTCATTGCCGCGCACCTCGCGCAGCTTGTCCTCATCGGCCAGAAGAAGATCGTCGCCCTTGAAGAAAACATGACCGGACGGATAGGTGGCCGAAGTTGCACCGAGCAATTTCACAATCGACAGCGCCGTGATCGACTTGCCCGAGCCCGATTCGCCGACCAGCGCCAAAGTCTTGCCGCGCTCCAGCGTGAAAGAGACCTTGTCGACCGCAAGCGTTTCGCGCCCGCCCTGATGGAAGGCAATGGAGAGATCGCGAACGGAAAGGAGCGGGGCGTTAGTCATGGAAGGCGTCACTGACAATCCTGATTCCGGAAGCATCCGGCTTCACGATAGTCACTCTCTCAGGAAGCGCGCCGAATCTGTCGTCATTTGTCATCAGGAAGGTACAACGCGCATCGAGCGCCGTTCTCGCATGGATCGCGTCGGCGAGACGGAATTTTGGGCTGGCTCGACGCAATTCCGCACTGCCGATCAGGATTTCACGTGTCACAGGCCTCAGATCCACCAGTTTGTTGAAGACAATCAAGTTCAGAAAAAGCCTGCGGATATTTGGCGACAGATCCTGCTTGCAGAGAATTTCCGCCAGCGTGAGTTCGCTTGTCACGGGACGTAGTGCAAATCGCCTCGCATCCTGCAAGAACGTCTGAAGTGGCTGGTCCACCTCTGGCTCACCCTGGACGGCATAGATGAAAACATTTGCATCGAGATAGAGCCGTTGAGGAAGGGCCGTCTCGCTCATTCCCATTCGTCCCGCTGTTTCTTCAGGTCGCGGTCGATTTCTTCCTTGGTGAGGAACGGAGGTTCGCGCATCGCAAAAATCTGCTCCAGCGAGATTGGGCTCGCTTCATCCGGGTCCGGCTCCGCTTCCACAATAATTGTGACCTGAGCAGATGCATCCAGCCCCTCGCGCAATTCGGGAGGCAGTTTTTCAACCGGATAATGTTGGCGAACGATCCTGTTCATGGCCTAGCTCCGGATCCCTCGTAGCACAGTTTCATGAAAATGTCTTTCGCGGGTCAAAGGCGTCGCGCACGGCTTCGCCGATAAAGATGAGCAGCGACAGCATGGCGGCAATCACGAAAAAGCCTGCAAGGCCAAGCCATGGCGCCTGCAGGTTGGATTTGCCCTGCAACAGCAATTCGCCGAGCGAGGGGGAGCCGGGCGGCAGGCCGAAGCCGAGGAAATCGAGCGAGGTGAGCGTCGTGATCGAGGAATTGAGCACGAAGGGCAGGAAGGTCAGTGTCGCCACCATCGCATTGGGCAGCAGATGCCTGGACATGATCTTCCCGTCCGAGAGGCCAAGGGCGCGTGCAGCATTCACATATTCGAAATTGCGCGCGCGCAAAAATTCTGCGCGTACCACATGGACGAGCGACACCCAGGAGAAGAGCAGCAATATGCCGAGCAGAACGAAAAAGCCCGGCGTGATGATGGATGAAACGATGATCAGCAGATAGAGATGGGGCAGCGATGACCAGATCTCGATAAAGCGCTGCGAGACAAGATCGGTCCAGCCGCCGAAATAGCCCTGCACGGCGCCGGCCGCGATCCCGATGATCGAGGAGACGCCGGCCAGAATGAGGCCGAAGAGAATTGAAATGCGAAATCCATAGATGAGGCGGGCCACAACATCGCGGCCCTGATCATCCGTGCCAAGCCAGTTCCATTCAATATCGCGGCAGCCGGCATTGGGTTTGGGCGGATCGAGAATTTTGTCGGCGACGGCTTTGCATGTTTCATTCTCCAGCCACCATGTCGGCGCCGATGGTGCGGGTGTTGGCAGATCGCGCTGGTGCGTGCGGTAGGAAAAGCGGATCGGTGGCCAGATCATCCAGCCATTGTCTTCAATCTCTTTGGCGATCACAGGATCGCGGTAATCGGTCTGCGCCAGAAAGCCGCCGAATTTTTCTTCCGGATAATTTGTCACCACGGGGAAGAGAATCTCGCCTTTGTAGGAGGCGAGGATCGGTCGGTCATTGGCGATCAATTCGGCAAAGAGCGACAGGATGAACAAGGTGATGAAGATCCAGAACGACCAATAACCGCGGCGATTGCGTTTAAAATTGTCGAGCCGGCGCCGGTTGATCGGCGACAGTCTGATCCAGCCTTTCTGCTCGAGTTTCGGCGCCAGCGGTGCAGCTGCCTGGGCCGTCAATTCATCGCTCAGGAGGGGAGCGCTCATCTCAGACCTCCCGCGTCTCGAAATCGATGCGCGGATCGATCCACGTATAGGTGAGATCGGAGATGAGATTCACCACCAGGCCCAGCAGCGCGAATATGTAGAGATTGGCGAAGACGACCGGATAATCGCGGTTGATGATGGATTCGTAGGACAGAAGCCCAAGCCCATCGAGCGAGAAAATGCTCTCGATCAGCAGCGAGCCGGTGAAGAAAGCATGGACGAAAGCCGCCGGAAAACCTGAAATGACGATCAGCATGGCATTGCGGAAGACATGGCCGTAAAGCACCTGCCGCTCATTCAATCCCTTCATGCGCGCTGTCTGCACATATTGCTTGCGGATCTCGTCGAGGAAGGAATTTTTGGTCAGGAATGTCGCCGTCGCAAAAGCGCCGATCGCCATGGCGGTAACGGGCAGTGCAATATGCCAGAGATAGTCGAGCGCCTTCATGTGCCACGGCAGGTCGGCAAAATTTTCCGACCACAAGCCGCGCAGCGGAAAAATCTGCCAGAAGGAACCGCCGGCAAAGAGCACGATCAGCAGAATGGCAAAGAGAAAACTGGGAATTGCATAGCCGACGATTACGACAGCCGAGGTCCAAGTGTCGAAGCGCGAGCCGTCTTTCACCGCTTTGCGAATGCCCAGCGGAATCGAAATCGCATAAGAGAGCAGGGTCATCCACAGGCCCAGCGAGATCGAGACCGGCAGTTTCTCCTTGATGAGCTGAATCACCGGCGTGTCGCGGAAATAGGAGCGACCGAAATCGAAGGTCGCGTAATTTTTCAGCATGATGAAAAAGCGTTCATGCGCAGGCTTGTCGAAGCCGAATTGCTTTTCAAGCTCGGCAATGAATTTGGGATCGAGTCCCTGCGCGCCGCGATAGCGCGAATCCCCGCCGGCCGATTGCGCCATGGAGCCGAGATCGGTTGCGCCGCCGCCAAAGCGCGACGTTGCGCCTGAATCCAGTCCCTGCAATTGCGCCAGCACGCGCTCGACCGGCCCGCCCGGCGCAAATTGCACGATGATGAAAGAGATCAGCAGGATCCCGAAAATGGTCGGGATCATCAGCAGCAGGCGGCGAGCAATATAGGCGAGCATGTCTTCCTTTTCGGCCGTCTGGCCGGTCAGCCGCGATAATTGATGCGTTGCGCCTTGTCGGCGTCCCACCACCAGGTGCTGGGCGCGCCGGTGGAATAGCGCGGCGATTTTTCAGGGCGCGAGAAAACGTCCCAATAAGCGATCAGGCTCTTGTCCTTATACCACATGGGAATCCAATAGCGCCCGGCGCGCAGCACGCGATCGAGCGCGCGGCAGGCGATATTGAGTTCGTCGCGGCTTTGCGCACGTGCAATCTTGTCGATGAGGAAATCGACTGCCGGATCCTGCACGCCCGCAACATTGCGCGTGCCGGGAGTTTTTGCCGCCTCCGAGCCCCAGGTGATGCGCAGACCATCGCCCGGCGTGAAAGATCCGCCCATCGCCATAGTGACAATGTCGAATTCGAAAGCATCAAGCCGGCGCTTGTATTGCGCCGCATCGACCTGCCGATAATTGGTGACAATGCCAAGCTTGCGCAGATTGGCCTGCAGAGGTTCAGTATGCGGCTTCAAGGCGCCGGAGGAATCGAGAAACTCGATTTCGAAGGGCTGTCCGTCAGGCAGGAGAAGTCGGTTGCCGTCGCGCTTGCAGCCGGCAGCGCGCAGCAATTCATCGGCGCGTCGCAGCAGATTGCGGTCCGAGCCTGAGCCATCGGAAACGGGCGGCACATAAGGCTCGCCGAAAACTTCATCCGGTACTTTGCCGCGAAATGGTTCGAGCAGCGCCAGCTCTTCTGCGCCCGGCATGCCCGTTGCTTTCAGCTCCGAATTCTCAAAAAAGGACGCCATGCGCTTATAGGCGGAATACATGATGTTGCGATTGGTCCATTCGAAATCGAAGGCCAGACCGAGCGCTTCGCGCAGGCGCGCATCCTTGAATTTTGCGCGACGCGTGTTGAAATACCAGCCCTGGCTTGGCGTCGGCGCACCATTGGGCAATTCCTCGCGTTTCACGCGGCCTTCGCGCACCGCGGGAAAATCATAAGCCGTCGCCCACAGGCGCGCCGTATATTCCTCGTTGAAATTGATCTGGCCGGATTTGAAGCCTTCGAAAGCGACTTGCCGCTCGCGGTAATATTCATAGCGGATGCGATCGAAATTATTTTGTCCGATGTTGACGGGCAGGTCCGCCGCCCAATAATCGCGCACGCGTTCGAATTCGATAAAGCGCCCCTGTTCGAAGCGCGCGAGCTTGTAGGGGCCGGAGCCAAGCGGGGCTTCGAGTGTAGAGGCTTCGAAATCGCGCCCCTGCCAGTATTTTTCCGAAAAGATCGGCAGGCCTGCGATCACCAGATGCAGATCGCGCGAGCGCCTTGGCGAAAAGCGCACGACCAGCATGTCGTCGCTTTCAGCCTCCGCGCCGGCGAATTCGGACAGAATCGTGCGATAGACCGGGTGGCCTCGGGTCTTGAGGATATTGAAAGAGAAAGCCGCATCGCGCGCTGTCAGTTTCGATCCGTCATGGAAACGCGCTTGTGGACGAATGCGGAAACGATAGGTCAGGCGATCGGGCGAAATGCGCACGCCCTCTGCCACAAGCCCATACATGGAGCCCGGCTCGTCGCCCGAGCCCACCATGAGCGAATCGAATGTCGCGTCCATGCCGGCTGCGCCATCGCCTTTGAAGACGAAAATGTTGAGCGTGTCGAAAGTCTCAAAATTCTGGTTGCCGCTCGTGTTTTTGATCTGGATCGAGAGCGTACCCCCGCGCGGTGCCTTGGGGTTCACATAAGCGAAATGCGCAAAGTTGGGCGGCAGGGCCAGTTCGCCGAATGTAGAGAGACCGTGGCTCTCAATCTCGCCGGCGGCAAAAGCCCGGCCGATGCCGGGGGGCAAAGCGAGAGCGCCCAGCGCAGCGGAACCGAGCTTCAGCGTGGTGCGGCGTGTGGGGGCCATTCGATCCTCAAGGCAAAAACACCGCATCGGGCGGCATTCGATGATTCGAGGCGATTATGTCGCTTTTTGCGGAGGCCGCCAGCGGGGCAGCCGGACACGTGCGCTTGATTCGCGCCGGCCAAAAGAAAAGGCCGGGCTTTTGGCCCGGCCTTGTCCTGGTTGGCTCTGCCCGCCCGCTTACGGCAGCGGTGCCGGCGTATCGGCCAGGCTGCGCATGTAAGCGATCATATCGGCGCGGCGGGTGGGGTCCTTTTCGCCGCCATAGGCCATTTTCGTGCCGCTGGCGAAACCCTTGGGATTGGCGATGAAGGCGTCGAGCGCCGCATAGGTCCAAGGTCCGCCCTTGGTCTTGAGCGCGTCTGAATAGGCAAAGCCGGCAAGGCCGCCGATTTGGCGGTTCACAACGCCATAAAGCGCCGGGCCGACCTTGTTTGCCCCGCCCTTGTCGAAGGAATGGCAGGAGGCGCAGGCCTTCATCAGGCCTTCGCCCTTTTTGGCGTCCGCCTTGGCGAGGAGTTCGGGAAGCGGCACGGCAGCCGCTGCAGCCGTGGCTGCGCCCGGCGCGCTTTCTTCAGCGGCAGGCAGGTCATAGCCGGCCTTTTTGGGCGGGCCATGCTGGAAAACAGCGTCGGAGACGATGCCGAGCCCCATGAGGAACAGAAGTGAGCCAAGCACTGCGCCGGCGATTTTGTTCAATTCAAAGGAATCCATGTCTCAAGGGCTCCGCCAGATTTGATTGGGCTGCGGCAGGGCCGCTACCATGCATGCCGTGTCCTTAACCGGACACCATGCGCGGGGTTGATTACCCGCTTTCCCGGTGGCTTGGCAACACGTATAAGCGGCTTGCGGCTGATACCTTTTGCCGCCGAGCCCGTGCCTGCCATGATCGGGCGCATTCCACAGGTCAAATCCGCGATTAACGCTATGTCAGATCCGATCGTCCTTGTGCCGGCCCGCCTGGGCTCAACCCGCCTGCCGGGCAAGCCGCTGGCCGATATTCATGGCGAGCCGATGATCGTCCATGTCTGGCGTCGTGCCTGCGAGGCGGGAATCGGGCCGGTTCTGGTGGCGGGCGATGCACCGGAAATCATCGAGGCGGTCCAGAAGGCGGGCGGGCAGGCCGTGCTTACCCGGCCCGACCACGAATCGGGCTCGGACAGAATTTTCGAGGCCCTGGAGACATTCGATCCGCAAGGCCATCACGATGTCGTCGTGAATGTGCAGGGCGATCTGCCCACCATCGAGCCTTATGCGATTCAGGCCGCGCTTTTGCCGCTGGCCGATCCGGCCGTTGATATTGCCACGCTGGCGGTCGAGATCGTGCGTGAGGAAGAGCGCCGCGATCCCAATGTGGTGAAGATTGTCGCCAGCCCTATTTCAGCCGGGCGCATGCGCGCGCTTTATTTCTCGCGCGCCACCGTGCCCTTTGGCGAGGGGCCGCATTATCATCACATCGGGCTTTATGCCTATCGTCGCAAGGCGCTCAACCGTTTTGTCGCTTTGCCGCCCTCGCCGCTTGAAAAGCGCGAAAAACTCGAACAATTGCGTGCGCTCGAAGCAGGCATGCGCGTTGACGTCTCGCTCGTCGATGCCGTGCCGCTTGGCGTCGATACGCCTCATGATCTCGAGCGCGCTCGCGCATTGCTCGCAAAAGGCTGAACATAATGTCGAAAAAGATCATTTCCTATCAGGGCGAGCCGGGCGCCAATTCCCATATTGCCATTCGCGATGTCTATCCCGATTGGGAGCCCTTGCCCTGCGAGACATTCGAAGATGCTTTGGGCGCCATTCAGGATGGCGTTGCCGAACTCGGCATGATCCCGATTGAAAATTCAATCGCCGGTCGCGTGGCCGATATTCATCATTTCCTGCCGAATTCCGGCTTGCACATTATCGGCGAATATTTTCTGCCGATCCATTTTCAATTGATGGCGATCAAAGGGACGAGCCTCTCGGACATCAAACATGTCTACAGCCATATTCATGGGCTCGGCCAATGCCGAAACATCATCCGCAGACTCGGATTGAAAGCCCATAATGGCGGCGATACGGCAGGCTCTGCGCGCCAGGTTGCCGATTGGGGCGACAGAACAAAAGCAGCTCTTGCGCCCGCGCTTGCTGCGGAAATTTACGGGCTCGATATTCTTGAGCGCGATGTTGAGGATGCCAAGCACAATACGACGCGCTTCGTCATTCTCTCGAAAGAGCCGAAATGGACGGAACCATCCGGCCCGATGGTGACGACATTTGTGTTTCGCGTGCGCAATGTGCCGGCCGCCCTCTACAAGGCGCTCGGCGGTTTTGCCACCAATGGCGTGAATCTGTCGAAGATCGAGAGCTATATGGTGGGCGGCGAATTCGCCGCAACGCAATTCCTGTGCGATGTCGATGGGCATCCGCAAGATCCCGCGCTCGCACGCGCGCTGGAAGAGCTGGAATTTTTCACCCGCGAAGTGCGCATTATGGGCGTCTATCCAGCGCATCCTTTCCGCATCGAATCGCAAAAAGCGGCCGAGTAAAGGGCCCTCCATCTCGTCATTGCGAGGAGCGACGCTCCTCGCAATGACGAGCCCGGAGGGTGCAGCCTTTCCACCGTCATTGACGAGCGTTCAATAGCCTGCAACACGCAGGCTTTGCGTTGCCTGCGCATCGCACATGACTCCGTTGACATCCACATCGGCAAGCAGAGCGATCACTGGCCGCTCGGCGATCTTTTCCTTTGGCGCGATTTCTGCCAGCGGCACGAGCACAAAGGCGCGTTCATGCGCATGCGGGTGCGGCACGTTGAGATGGGGTTCGTCGATGCGCGCATCGCCATAGGTGACAATATCGATATCGATATTGCGCGGCCCCCAGCGCTGCTCGCGCACGCGTCCGCTTTGGCGCTCAATGTCGAGGCAGAGCGTGAGCAGCTCCTGCGCGGAGAGATGCGTCTCCACCATGGCTGCCATATTCAGGAAATCGGGCTGGTCCGTCACGCCCCAGGGCGGCGTGCGATAGATGCTGGATGTCGCCATCACATGCGCGCCGCCTTTCTGCAGCGCATCGAGTGCGGCGACAAAGGCTGCGGTCACATCGCCCAGATTGCCGCCCAATGCGAGCAGGGCGCGCGTCATACGTTGCGCGACAGTCGCAAATGGATGCCAACCGCCGAAAGCCGTTCGGGAATCGGTGGCTTGAGTTTACGCACGCGCAGATCGACCAATGTGACGGCAGGAAATTGAGCCAGCAGGCCTTGCGCCAGAGAGGCTGCAGCAGCCTCGACGAGCTTGTAGCGCGTGTCGACGAACAGGCTTCGCATGGTCGACACGATCAGCGCATAATCCAGCGCATCTCCGAGTTCGTCGGTTGCGGCGGCGCGCGCAATGTCGGTTTCGAGCTCGACATCGAGCAGAAAGGGCTGTCCGAATTCGCCCTCATGCCGGTGCCAGCCGTGATAGGCGTGAAGTTCGAGCGCTTCGATGAGAATTTTACCGATCATGCCCTGGCCTGTTTCGTTGATTTGAAGGCGGCGACCATTTTCATGGCATCCACATGTTCCCCAACATCATGGACGCGCACAAGATGCGCGCCCACTTGCGCGGCAAGCGTGTGAAATGCCAGCGAGCCCGCCAGCCGCTCGGAAGGATGGGTGCGGCCCGTCACCGAGCCGATGATGCGCTTGCGCGAAGCCCCGATCAGAACCGGACAGCCGAGCGCTGCAATCGTGTCGATCTCGTGCAGCAGGATCATATTCTGCTCAGGCGTCTTGCCGAAGCCGATGCCCGGATCGAGAATGATTCGATCGAGCGAAATGCGTGCATTCTGCGCAATTTCCATCGAGCGCAGCAGGAAGTCGCGCACATCCGCAACAATGTCGATGGCGGCATTTTCGCTCATGCGATTGTGCATCAGCACGGCTGCCGCGCCATGGGCGGCAACCACTTTCGCCATATCCGGATCGCCCTGAAAACCCCAGACATCGTTGACGATGGATGCGCCGGCCACCAAGGCCCGGTCGGCAACTTTCGCCTTCATCGTATCGACCGAGATCGGGATGGTGATTTCGCCGGCGAGCGCCAAGATGATCGGTTCGATCCGCTCGATTTCCGCATCGGCTGGAACGGGTGTGTAGCCGGGCCGTGTCGATTCGCCGCCAATGTCGAGAATATCGGCGCCCTGCGCGACCAATTGGCGCCCATGGGCGAGCGCGCGCCCAAATTCATCATGATGGCCGCCGTCGGAAAAGGAATCCGGCGTCACATTCAAAATGCCCATGACGAGGGTACGGCCGCTGCAATCGAGCGTCCGGCCGTGGCCAAGGGGAATGCGGCGGTTGGTCATGCGGGGCTCATCAACGTCAGCTGCGGCCCCTTGTCAACGCGTCCCAAAGGCGGGCTCCCCGCCCTCGGCAAAGGTGCGCAGCAAATGCCAGGCAATGGCAATGGGTGCGGGCGTGACAAAGGCCTGAGGATGGCGGCCGGCAAACATGGCCTGTACTTCGGTTCGGGTGAACCAGCGCGCGTCCTCCAGCTCGCTATGGTCGACCACTAGCTCGCGCGAGAGGGCCTGGCCGAAGCAGCCGATCATCAGCGTGGCCGGGAAAGGCCAGGGCTGCGAGGCATGATAGGCGACCGCGCCGACGCGTACGCCCGCCTCCTCGAAGATTTCGCGCCGCACCGCGGCCTCAATCGTCTCGCCCGGTTCGATAAAGCCCGCCAGTGCCGAATACATGCCCGGATTGAACCGCGCCTGTCGTCCGAGCAGGCAATGCTCGCCATCGACAACGAGCATAATGGCGACCGGATCGGTGCGCGGGAAATGCTGGGCCGAACAGGCGGGGCAAATCCGCTTCCATCCGGCGGCGGCCAGCTCCGTCAATCCGCCGCATTGGGCGCAAAAGCGATGGCGCGAATGCCAGTGCAGCAGGCTTTTGGCCTGCGCCATCAAGCCGAGAAGCGGCGGGGCGAGCAGGCCCTGGACGGCAAGGCTGCGCAAATCGAGCGCCAGTGGGCCTGTTGCGCTTTCGCCGCTCTCGGCCGCCGCCGTCTTGATCAGCGTGGCCAGAACCGCGCCTTTTTCATCCTCGCCCAGCAAAGCCGTTTCGCCCAGCCTTCCCAGTCCGCTCAATTCGGCCGGCTGGAAAAACGGATCGAGCCCTGTGGGAGTTTGCTTCAGCAGGGGAATGTCGCCGCTGAAGACGACATGCCGCGTGCCGGGCTTGGCTCCAAGGCTCTCGACAAGTCCCGCCTCATCGCGCCGCCCGGCCAGACGGTCCAGCAGATTGAGGCCATAGCCCGTGCGGGCCGAAGCATCCTGTGTCATGGCCTGAACTTAGGGCTGCGCGTGGGTTGGGGGAAGCGTGAATTGGCCAGTTGAGAAATCATCGGCTAGAATTGGACATTCTTCAGGGGATTGGCCATGGCACGCCCTCAAGCAGAAAGCCCTCTTCTGGGGGTAATCCATCAAACAGCCAGCGATCTCGCGCGGCTCGGCCTCATCGAAAAGCGCAATATGCGCCAATACGATGTTCTGTGTCTGGCTCCAGTCGAGCCGTTCGATGCCGAGAAGATCAAAAAGCTGCGGCGCTCTCAGAGAGTAATCTAGGCTTTGCTGGCGGCTGTATTGAACACGAGCGCGTCGACCGTGCGTCAGTGGGAAGCAGGCGCCAAGCACCCCAGCGGCCCCTCGCTCAAACTGCTCAACCTTCTGGCGCGCAAAGGCCTCGATGCAGTCGCCTGACAAGGCCCTCTATCCACACAGCCCCTTGCATCCCGAGCCTTGGACTGCCAAATAAGGCTCGGGAGGTTGGCGGTGGACGCACCACTCGCCAACCGGGTCAGGTCCGGAAGGAAGCAGCCCTAACGAGACCGGGCGGGTCTCTGTCCAGCCTCCCACTTTCTTCCAGCGCGCGAGAGCGCGTTGTCGTGAACCGGCTCCCCAGCATGAATGATGCGCTTCCGCCGATCTCCTCAAGCCCGGACGGCGATGCGCCCTCGCTCGGCCTCGATCTCGGCCCTGCGCCCGTGCGCAAAGAGTCTGCCGGCGAATATCGTGTGCTGGCGCGCAAATATCGCCCCTCCAGTTTTGAGGATCTGATCGGCCAGGAGGCCATGGTGAGAACGCTCACCAATGCTTTCAAGCTCGACCGCATCCATCAGGCCTATATTCTGACCGGCGTGCGCGGCGTCGGCAAAACGACGACTGCGCGCATTTTGGCGCGCGCCTTCAATTATGCCGTGCCCGACAAAGGCATCGATCGGCCAACCGTCGACATGCCCGAGCTTGGTGTGCATTGCCAGGCGATCATCGAAAGCCGCCATGTCGATGTGATCGAAATGGATGCTGCCTCCCACACCGGCATTGACGATATTCGCGAGATCATTGAGAGCGCGCGCTATCGCCCGGTCATGGCGCGCTGCAAAGTCTATATTATCGACGAAGTGCACATGCTCTCGAAGGCCGCATTCAACGGCCTTTTAAAGACGCTGGAAGAGCCGCCCCCGCATGTGCGTTTTCTCTTCGCCACAACCGAGATTGAAAAAGTCCCCGTGACGGTGCGCTCGCGCTGCCAGCGTTTCGATCTGCGCCGCATCGAATCGGATGTGCTGATCGATCATCTGGCCGGCATTTGCGCCAAGGAAAATGTCGGCGTCTCGCGTGAGGCTCTGGCGCTTGTAACGCGCGCCGCCGAAGGCTCAGTGCGCGATGCGCTCTCCCTGCTCGATCAGGCCATTGCCCATGGCTCGTCCGCCGCCGCCGATGAGATTGGCGCGCAGACGATTCGCGACATGCTCGGCGTCGCCGATCGCGCCGGCATTGTCGATCTGTTTGAAAATGTCATGAAGGGCGATGTCGCCACCGCCCTGAATGGATTGAAAGAGCAATATGATCAGGGCGCCGATCCCGCGCTCATTCTCACCGATCTTGCCGAATTCGTGCATTTCGTCACGCGCTTGCGGCTGGCGCCCAACACCAAGCCCGATGGTGCGGTCACACCTGATGAATTGAAGCGCGGGCGCGAATTTGCTGCCGTGCTCGGCCCCGCCGTGCTCACGCGCGCCTGGCAGATTCTCAGCAAGGGCATTCACGATGTGCGCCAATCGGCGCGTCCGCTGGCGGCCGCCGATATGGTGCTTGTGCGTCTTGCCCATGCCTCCGATCTGCCAACGCCCGAAGATCTGTTGAAACGCCTGCAGGATGCGCCCGCGCGCAACACACCTGCGCCCATGTCGGGGGGTGGTGGTGGCAGCGGCGGTGCGACGGCCATGGCGCAGGGCTCGGCCCTGCGCGCGCCGGCTGCTATGGCCGCGCCGCAAAATGCGCCGCGCGCTTATGCCGGTCCGCGCATTTCTTCCATTCAGGACATGGTCGCTCTGGCGCAAAGCAATCGCGACATCCAGATGAAAGTCGCACTCGAGCGCGATGTGCGCCCGGTGCGGATTGAAAACGGCTCGTTTGAATTTGCTTTGGCGCAGGGCGCTTCGCCTTCCATCGCGCAGGCGCTGATGCGCAAGCTGCAGGAATGGACTGGCGAGCGCTGGCTGGTGGCTTTGTCCAACGAACAGGGCGCGCCTACGCTCAAGGAAATGAGCGATGCGAAAGACGCCGAGCGCATGCGCGGCGTGCGCGCTGAGCCGCTGGTGCGCAGCGTGCTTGAACGCTTTCCCGGCGCCGAAATTGTCGCCGTGCGCACGCTTGAGCCAGAAATTGTTCCAGCCCCGGTCTCTTTCCGTCCCGCTGCACCGGGCGGCGAAGATGTGGTCTATGTCGATTCCGACGTGACCGACGACGAGGATTTTTGAAAGGCCCGATGATGAAAGACATGTTCGGATTGATGAAGCAGGCGCAGGCCATGCAGCAGAAAATGGCTGATCTGCAGGCCGAGCTGGAAAATGTCACGGTTGAGGGCCAGGCTGGCGGTGGCATGGTGCGCGTCACCATGACGGCCAAGGGCGCGATGCGCGGCGTCGATATTGACGCGTCTCTGCTGCAGCCATCCGAAAAGGAAATTGTCGAGGATCTGATCGTCACCGCCCATGAAGACGCGCGCCGCAAGGGCGAGGCAATGGTGGCTGAAAAAATGCAGGCGATCACCGCCGGTTTGCCGCTGCCGCCCGGCATGAAACTCCCCTTCTGAGGTCGATCTTTTGGCTGAACGCGTAGCCGGTCCTGAAATTCAGCGTCTCATCCAATTGCTGGCGCGATTGCCGGGGCTGGGCCCGCGTTCGGCGCGCCGCGCAGCTCTGCATCTGATCCGCAAGCGCGAGGAATTGCTCGGGCCGCTGGCGGATGCCATGCAGGTCGCGCGCGAGCGCATCATCACATGCACGGCTTGCGGCAATGTCGATACATGCGAGCCCTGCACGATTTGTCGCGATGAGCGACGCGATGGCGCTGTGCTTGTTGTTGTCGAAACAGTGGCCGATCTCTGGGCGCTTGAGCGCGCCGGCGCCATTCGCGCGCGCTATCATGTGCTTGGCGGAACTCTGTCGCCGCTCGATGGCATCGGCCCCAAAGATCTCAATCTGGCTTCGCTGGTCGATCGTGTGCAGGGCGATGGCGTGCGCGAGGTCATTCTGGCCGTCAATGCAACCGTCGATGGCCAGACCACGGCCCATTATGTGACGGACCTGCTCAGCGCGCAGAATATTCGCGTGACGCGGCTTGCCCATGGCGTGCCGGTCGGCGGCGAGCTCGATTATCTCGATGATGGAACTCTGGCTGCCGCTATCCGGCAGAGAACCGATTTCTAGGGGGCTGTGAGCAGAGGCTTTTCGGCCGGGCGATCGGTTTCGATTTCCACCGCCTCGATCTTTTCGCCGCGTTTGGAAATCTTGCCGGTCGAAGTGCCGATCTCCTCAATATCTTTCGTCACCAGTCTGAAATGCTGGTCGAGCTTGGCCGTGCGCTCAGCCAGCCGGCGCACGTCCTTCATCAATTCGCGCACTTCGCGTTGCACGAGATCGGCCTGTTCGCGCATTTTGGCATCGCGCACCAAGGTCTGCGTCACCTGCACCGCCATCATCAGCAGCGAGGGCGAGACGATGATGATGTTTTCGCGATGGGCTTTCTGCACCAGATCGTCGAAAAATTCGACCAGATCGGCATAGAGAGATTCGGATGGCACGAAAATCAGCGCCGTATTCTGGGTCTCGCCTGCAATCAGATATTTCGTGCGCACATCGTTGATATGTTTGCTGACATCATTGCGCACGCGCGCTTCCGCCTGTTTGCGGGCATTTTCTTCGCGCGCTTCGCGCAGGGCGCTGAAACCCTCAAGGGGAAATTTGCTGTCGATGACCATGGCACGCGGGTCGCCTGGCAGGCGAATGATGCAATCGGGTCTCTTGCCGTTCGAAAGCGTCGCCTGGAATTCATAGGCATTGGGCGGCATGCCGTCGCGAATAATGGCTTCCATCCGGCCCTGGCCGAAAGCGCCGCGGCTTTGCTTGTTGGCGAGAATGTCTTTCAGCGAAACCACTTCCTGCGTCAGGCCGGAAATTTTCGCCTGTGCGGCATCGATCACGGCAAGACGCTCGCCAAGCTGGGCGAGTTTTTCATCCGTCCTGTTGCCTGTGGCCTCAAGCCCTTGGCCGACGCGCTGGCTGACGCTGTCGAGCCGCTCGGCAAGTGTGCGGGTGAGTTCCGAATGGCGCTCATTCAGCTGCTGCTGCAGCGCGCCCATGCGGCCGGCCAGCTCTGAATTGATCCGGTTGAGTTCGGCCACTTTATCGTCGAGTTCGCGCTGGCGCTCGGCCGCCGTCGCCGTTGCCACATCCTGCGACAGCTGCGCCCGGCCCTGCGCACGCGTGATGAGGAGCACAATGGCCAGGGTCACGCCCGCAAAGGCGAGCCCGAGGAGAAGAAGAGTGAGATCCATAGGCGCAAGCCTAGCGCGATTCGCGCCGCAGGGCGAACGAAAGATGAACAGCGCAGATCGATTGACCCCGGCAGGGCCGGCGCTTATCTCCTGCCGGATAAGCATCCATCAAAAGGTCCGAGCATCATCCATGGCCATATTGCCGATCATTGAATTGCCCGATCCGCGCCTGAGGCTTGTCTCCGAGCCTGTGGGGGCGGTCGATGCGGCCGTGCGCAAGCTCATGGATGACATGCTCGACACAATGTATGAAGCGCCCGGCATCGGCCTTGCCGCCATTCAGGTTGCGGTGGCCAAGCGCGTGCTTGTCATGGATGTGGCGCGCGAAGACGAGCCGAAACAGCCGCTCTGCCTCGCCAATCCCGAGATCGTCTGGTCTTCCGAGGACAAGAATGTCTATCAGGAGGGCTGTCTGTCCATTCCTGAATATTATGAAGATGTGGAGCGGCCCAAACAGGTGCGCGTCCGCTATCTCGACCGTGACAACAAAGTGCAGGAGCTTGAGGCCGACGGATTGCTCGCCACTTGCCTCCAGCACGAGATCGACCATCTCAACGGCGTGCTCTTCATCGATTATCTTTCGCGCCTCAAGCGCGAGCGCGTGGTGAAGAAATTCGCCAAGGCCGCGCGCCAGCGCGAGGATTGAGGCATCCCATGCGGATTGTTTTCATGGGCACGCCCGATTTCGCCGTTCCCGTGATGACGGAGATTTTGGGACAGGGCCACGAGATTGTCGCGGTCTATACGCGCGCGCCAAAGCCTGCCGGACGCGGCATGGATCTGAAACCATCGCCCGTTCATGCACTCGCAGAAAAATTCGGCATTCCGGTTTTCACGCCGAAAAGCCTGCGCAGCGAAGAAGAGATCGCGCGTTTTGCCGCCCATGAGGCCGATGTTGCCGTTGTCGTCGCCTATGGGCTGATCCTGCCGAAAGCCGTGCTCGATGCGCCGGCTCTGGGCTGTCTCAATCTTCATGCCTCGCTGCTGCCGCGCTGGCGCGGCGCTGCGCCCATTCAGCGCGCCATTATGGCGGGCGATGCGCAGAGCGGCGTCATGGTCATGCGCATGGAGGAGGGGCTCGATACAGGCCCCGTCGGCATGGCCGAGCGCGTAACCATTTCTCCGGAGATGAATGCCGGCGAATTGCATGATCGTCTGTGCAGCATTGGCGCCGATCTGATGGTGCGCGCGCTGGCCGCTTTGTCGCGCGACTCGCTGCAATTCAAACCGCAATCGGAAGAGGGCGTGACTTACGCCCACAAGATCGAAAAGGCCGAAGCGCGTATCGACTGGACGCGCGATGCCAAAAGTCTGCACGATCATGTGCGTGGGCTCTCGCCTTTCCCCGGCGCTTTCTTCGAAGTCGATCTCGGCAAAGGGCGAGAGCGCATCAAAGTGCTGCGTTCGCGCATTGTCGATGGCAAAGGCGCGCCCGGCACGATGATTGACGATGCGCTCACCATTGCCTGCGGCGAGGGCGCGCTGCAAGTGCTCGACATTCAGCGCGCGGGCAAAGCGCCGATGAAAGCGGATGAATTTCTGCGCGGCGCGCGCCTTGCCAAGGGCTTTGTCCTCCCGGCGGCCGAGTGATGCAGCGCTACCGCCTCGATATCGAATATGACGGCACGCAATTTTGTGGCTGGCAGCGGCAGGAAAACGGTCTGGCCGTGCAGCAGGTCATTGAAGATGCGCTCACCGCAATCGATGGCGAGAAGGCAACGATCCGCGGCGCCGGCCGAACCGACACGGGCGTTCATGCCACCGCACAAGTCGCCCATGTCAATCTTGTGAAAGAATGGCGACCGGATAAATTGCGCGATGCGGTCAATGCACATATGCGCCCGCATCTTGTTGCCATTCGCGCAGCATCCCTTGTTGGTGAGGATTTCGACGCGCGTTTTTCGGCCGTGCGGCGGCATTATCTCTATCGCATCGTCAATCGTCGCGCGCCTCTCACCATAGATGCGGGCCGCGCCTGGCTGGTCAAGCGCCCGCTCGATGCGCAAGCCATGCATGAGGCGGCCCAGCAAATGGTCGGCAAATTCGATTTCTCGACCTTTCGCGATTCCGATTGCCAAGCGGAAAGCCCGGTGCGCACGCTCGAGCGTCTGGATGTCACGCGCGTTGGCGAGGAAATCCATATTTACACATCGGCGCGCTCCTTCCTGCACCGTCAGGTGCGCTCCATGGTCGGCTCGATCGAACATGTGGGGTCAGGCAAATGGCGCGCGCGCGATTTGCGCGAGGCTCTGGAGTCAAAAGACCGCACGCGCTGCGGCATGGTTGCGCCGGCCGGCGGTCTTTATCTCATCGGCGTTGATTATTAGATCACGAGCCACACAGGCCCATGACGCTCACTGCGGTGCTCAGCCGAAATAGGCTTCGAGCGCGCGACGGTAGATGCGGGCGAGCGCCTCCAGCTCATCGACCGGGCAGCGCTCATCCACGGCATGCATCGTCTGGCCGACGAGGCCGAATTCGATCACCGGGCAATAGGCCTGGATGAATCGCGCATCCGATGTGCCGCCTGTCGTTGACAGCGCGGGTGTGCGGCCCGTCTCCCGTTCGATTGCTTTTGCAACAAGATCGACAAAGGGGCCGGGCGAGGTGAGAAAAGCGACGGCATTGGTCGGATCGAATGTCAGGTCGATGCGCGCCTGCGGTTCGGCGTCGCGCACACGCTTTTCGATTTCCGCGCGCAGACTGTCTGGCGTCCAGCGATCGTTGAAGCGAATGTTGAACACGGCGCGCGCGGCGGCGGGAATGACATTGGTCGCAGGATTTCCCACATCGACGCTCGTCACTTCAAGATTGCTGGCATCGAAATGCTGCGTGCCATTGTCGAGCGGCGCTGCTTTCAAGGCAGCAAGAATATGGACCATGCGCGGAATCGGATTGTCGGCCAGATGCGGATAGCCGACATGGCCCTGCCTGCCATGCACGCTCAGGCGTCCGGTCAGCGAGCCACGACGGCCGATCTTGATCATGTCACCCAGCGCATCCGGATTGGTGGGCTCACCTAGAATGCAATGGTCGAAAATTTCGCCGCGCGCTTTTGCCCATTCGAGCAATTTCACCGTGCCATTGACGGCAGGGCCTTCTTCATCGCCGGTGATGAGAAAAGCAATCGCGCCCCGGCTCACGCCATATTCGCGCACATGAGCAATGGCCGCTGCCATGCAGGCGGCAAGTCCGCCCTTCATATCGACCGCACCGCGGCCCCAGAGCTGGCCCTCAGCAACTTCCGCTGCAAAGGGTGGAAAGCGCCATTGCGCCGCATCGCCCGGCGGCACGACATCCGTATGGCCGGCAAACATCAGGCAGGGCGAGCCTGCGCCGATGCGCGCATAGAGATTGTCGATATCGGGTGTACCGGGCTCGGTGAAGCGCACGCGCTCCACATGAAAGCCCGCAGCCGACAAATGGCGCGCCACAACATCGAGCGCGCCTTCATCGCGCGGCGTCACTGATGCGCAGCGGATCAAATCGCGGGCAATGTCGAGCGCGCTCGTCATGACACCTTTGCAGCAGGCCGCAGCCCCAGTTCGAAGACACACCAGAGGATCACAAGAACCAATGCTATGTCGAGCGTGTAGGGAACGAAAGGAGGAACCATTTCAGGCATTCGCGGTGCCAGCCAATGCGCGGCGCCCGCCAGAAGGGCCAGCACCATCGGCAGGCCGGCAAAAGAAGGCGCCAGTCCACGATCGCGAAATCTCTTGGCTGAGAGATTGTACCAGCACACGCCGCTCAGAAAGGCGACGAAAGCATAGACGATCAGGAATGAGTAGACGCCCAGCGCCGCCGCATCAAAGAGGCCGCGCTGCGACAGATCGCTCGTCGCATGGGGGGAGACCAGCAGCCAGACGATCTGGAAAAACAGAACGACCGTGCTGATCAGCGTCGTGCCGAACCACCAGACATCGCGCGAGACCGTGCCCTTGTCCGTGCGGAACAGGAAGCGGAAACCGTCGCTGGATAGGATCGCAGCCATCAATCCCTCAAAAGTTCGTTGATGCCGGTCTTGGAGCGCGTTTGCGCATCGACCGTTTTCACGATCACGGCGCAATAGAGCGAGGGGCCGGGCGTGCCATCGGGCAGCGGCTTGCCGGGCAGATTGCCGGAGACGACAACGGAATAAGGCGGCACATAGCCGACATGGACCTGACCCGTCGCGCGGTCGATGATCTTGGTGGAGGCGCCGATGAAGACGCCCATGGCCAGCACCGCACCTTCGCCGACGACAACACCCTCGACGACTTCCGAGCGCGCACCGATGAAGCAATTGTCTTCAATGATCGTCGGATTGGCCTGGAGGGGCTCCAGCACGCCGCCAATGCCCACGCCACCCGACAGATGCACATTCTTGCCGATCTGCGCGCAGGAGCCCACAGTCGCCCAGGTATCGACCATCGTGCCCTCGCCGACATAAGCGCCGAGATTGACGAAGGAGGGCAACAGCACCACGCCCGGCGCGATATAGGCCGAGCGGCGCACGATGCAATTGGGCACGGAGCGGAAGCCGGCAGCAGCATGCTCAGCGGCGCCCCAGCCATCGAATTTGGAGGGCACTTTGTCCCACCAGAAGGCGCCGCCGGGGCCGCCCGAGATCGGCGCCATATCGTTCAGGCGGAAGGAGAGCAGCACGGCCTTCTTGAGCCATTGATGCACGACCCAGCTTTCCGGGCCGGTCTTTCCGGCGATCTTCTCCGCGACGCGGGCCTTGCCCGTGTCGAGCAGGTTCAAAGCCTCGTTCACCGCATCGCGCACAGCACCCTTGGTCTGGGCGTTGACGTTGTTGCGGTCCTCGAAAGCGGCTTCGATGGTCTTGGCGAGATCGGCAGTCGACATGGAAACTTCCCTTCAAGCAGCGCCCGCCAAAAAACAGCGGTTTTATCGTGCCGCTGTCTAGCAAGCGGACGGCGGCCTGTCACCCGCGGCGGATCTTTTCGATGAGTGCAGGGTCTTCTGCGATCAATTTCATCAACAGGGCGGTGGGCCAGCTCGGCAGCGCCTCGCCCCGCTCATATTTGGAGAAGGAATTGGGCGATCCGGTGAGCAATTGGCTCGCCTCTTTCTGGGTGAGGCGGGCCTTGCGGCGCATATCCTTGGCGAGCACGCGCATATTGGCGGCATATTCGGCCTTCAGTTCAGCGAATGCTTTCTCAAAGGCATCATGATCATCACCCATGATGACGCCATCGCCGCCGTCGTTTGGGAAAAACCCTGTGGCTTCGAATTCCTTCTTCAGGCCCATATATTCGATGGTTTCCATCCGGCTGCTGCGGGTGAGAAGTGCGCCTGTTTCGGGATGAATCATGGTCTTGCCAAAAGGAAATTGAACGTCATCGCGCATGGCCTATTTCCTTTTGAACGACAGCAAAATGAATTCGGTCAAAGTGTGTTCTGTGAATTTGATGTAGATGACGGCGCCTTCCCAAGGGATGACGTAAACGTCTTGCCATTGTTTGTGATCATTGAAACTGGTGACTGATTTGACGAAATGCTTGTGTTGAAGGGCATTGATGACGCGCATGACGCCTTCACGCTTTTCAAAACCCAAGGTTCGAGCACTGGCGATGGCCGCGATGGTCATGGGCGCCCGCTGGCGGACAAAGGCCGCCTGAAACGCCTCAAGATCGTGAGACGGTTTGAGCTTGTCCAAAATAAATAAACCTTAAAGGTGCTTTTGTCAAATCAGGCGGGCGGGCCCGCTCACCCATAATGGGCAAGAGCATCGCCCAGGGTCAAGCCTCGCGCCCGAGCCCGGTCAGGAAGCTCTCGAGGTCATTGGTCACGAATTCGACATGGGGCTCATGGGCGCCCGCGATTTCCCAGGGCTCGCGATGATCATCTGCGCCGAGTTTGGGAGTGACCAATGTCGTCACCATGCCGCGCGCGTGAGGCACTGCAAGATTATGCGAAATATCTTCAAACATGGCGGCGCGTGTAGGATCGACCGCATGCCGGTCGAAGAAGCGTTGATAGGTCTCGGCTGCGGGCTTGGGCACGAGATCGGCGGCGACAATGTCGAATATGTCTTCGAACATGTCATGGATGCCAAGCTGCTCGGCGGTGCGCAGGGCATGTTCGCGCGAGCCATTGGTGAGGATCAGCTTGCGGCCGGGAAGCTGCGTGATGGCCTGTGCAAGCGTGTGGTTGGGCACGAGCGAGGAGCGATCGATATCATGCACGAATTGCAGAAATTCATCTGACGAAATGGCATGCTCTTCCATCAGCCCGCGCAATGTCGTGCCATAGCGCTGATAATAATATTTTTGCAGCGCGCGCGAGGAGAGGCCGTCGAGCCCGAACATATGCGCCATAAAAAGCGTGATGCGCTGGTCGATCTTCGGCCACAGATCGCTGGAGGGCGGATAGAGCGTATTGTCGAGATCGAAGACCCATGTATCGACATGGGCAAAGCGCACTCGTGTTTCCACTGGCAGCAGCGGGAAAGCCGCCTCTCTGTCGAGATCGAAATCTGGCGACTTTCCCGTAATGGTTCTTACCTCGTGATCAGAGTGCCGGCGCCATGATCGGTCAGAAGTTCGACGAGCACGGCATGGGGCGTCTGGCCATCGAGAATGACAACGCCTTCCACGCCCTGTTCGAGCGCGTAAATGCAGGTTTCGACCTTCGGGATCATGCCGCCGGTGATGGTCCCATCCGCAATCAGGCGGCGGATATCGTCAACCTTCAATTCCTTGATGAGTTGCTTGTTCTTGTCGAGAACGCCCGGCACATCGGTGAGGAACAAAAGACGCTTGGCCTTGAGCGCGCCGGCAATGGCGCCGGCAAATGTGTCGGCATTGACATTATAGGTCTCGCCATCCGCGCCCATGGCGACGGGGGCGAGAACGGGAATGAGCTCGCGCCCAAGCACCTGGTCCAGAACCGTAGCATCGACCTTGTCGGGCTCGCCGACAAAACCGAGATCGACTTCGCTGTCGGTGACCTTGCGGGCCAGCACCATATTGCCGTCCTTGCCGCACAATCCGATGGCGCGTCCGCCCTCCGCATTGATGAAGCCGACAATCTGCTTGTTGATCGAGCCGGCCAGAACCATTTCCACCACTTCGACCGTCTCGCGATCGGTGATGCGCAGGCCTGCGGCAAATTCTGACTTGATGCCGAGCTTTTTCAGCATGGCGCCGATCTGCGGTCCGCCACCGTGCACGACCACGGGGTTCACGCCCGATTGCTCGAGCAAAACCATATCGCGGGCGAAAGAGCGGGCGACCTCTTCACTGCCCATGGCATGACCGCCATATTTCACCACGATGATCGCATCGTCATAGCGCAGCATATGCGGCAGGGCCTGCATCAATGTGGCGGCCTGCTCCTGCGGGCTGCCCTTGGGCGTGTCGGTCATGGGATCGGTCCTCTCCTCGCGCGCTCTTGTTTAGCCGGTCCCCTTGGCAGCCTCAAGACAGATACGATTGCCAAGGCAGGCGGCATGAGGTGCAATCGCCTTCTTTTCAGGATCTTCTTGTTTTATTCCTTTTATGGAATAAATTAATGTCGTGGAATGTCGAAGTCACGAACGAGTTTTCAGCCTGGTTCATGGAGCTTCATGCCCCGGTTCAAGATGACGTTGATCGCATCGTGGGCCTGCTGGAAGCGAAGGGGCCGCAATTGCCATTCCCCTTCTCGTCAGGTCTGACGGGATCGCGCTACGGGCATATGCGTGAGCTTCGTGTCCAATCAGGTGGCGCGCCCTATCGGATTTTCTACGCTTTCGATCCGAGACGAACCGCGATCCTGCTCATCGGAGGATGCAAGACTGGCGATGACCGGTTTTATGAACGGATGATATCGGTGGCAGACGATCTGTATGAAATCTATCTCGCGGAATTGCGCAAAGAAGGATTGTTGTGATGGCAGGGCATCGCTCATTTCAGGAGCTCCGAAAGGCAATCCCATCTGACCGACGCGAGCGCAATCGGCGTGAGACAAGAGCGCTGTTGAAAGCTCTTGCGCTTTTTGAACTGCGGCAGGTGCGTGGCAAATCACAGGATGAGATTGCGCATGAATTGAGCGTTCAGCAGCCGGCCGTCGCAAAAATGGAACGGCGCGATGATATTTACGTCAGTAATTTGCGCCGCTATGTCGAAGCTCTGGGCGGGCGCCTTGAAATCACCGCCCATTTTCCCGATGCGATTGTGCCCATTTCACTGGGCTCGTCTGAGTCGGCCGAGTGATCCCTAAAAGACCGTTCCGCGCTCGCTCAGCAAACGCGCAATCCCCTCGCGCAATTCGCCAATGCCATCGCCATTTTCAGACGAGGTGAAAATGATCTCCGGATGCGCGGCGGGGCGTTTGGCAAGCCCTTCCAGCACGCCGGCCATCCGCGCCTCAATGTCGGATTTTTTCACCTCGTCCTTCTTGGTCAAAACGACCTGATAGGACATGGCGGATTTATCGAGCAGATCCATCATTTCAAGATCGGGCGGCTTCAGACCGTGGCGTCCATCGACGAGCACGAAAACGCGCGCCAGGCTGGAGCGGCCGCGCAGATAGGCGTGCATCAATTGCGTCCAGGAAGAAATCTTTTCCTTCGAGACGGCGGCAAAGCCATAGCCCGGCATATCGACGAGCCGCATCGGCTCTTCGCCGGGCGTGCCGATTGCGAAGAAATTCAGCTGCTGGGTGCGCCCCGGCGTGTTGGATGTGCGCGCCAGCGCCTTGCGCCCGGTCAATGCATTGAGCAGGGAGGATTTGCCAACATTCGAGCGTCCGGCGAAAGCAATTTCGACAGGCCCTATCGGCGGCAGTCCGTCAATCTTCGACGCCGCCCATATGAATTCGCAATTGCCAGCAAAAAGCTTGCGGCCGCGCTCGAACAGATCGGCATTGTCGGTCATGTCTATCCTGGAAAAGGGCGCGCGGCAGGCACCGCGCGCCGGCGTTTCAATTCGCGGTCTTCTTCTTTGAGAGCAGACCGGAGAGATTGTCCCACAATTCCACCTTCACCCCGGCGCGCTTCATGATCATATATTGCTGGCCCACCGAGAGCAGGTTGTTCCAGGTCCAGTAGATCACCAGACCGGCCGGGAATGTGCCGAGCATGAAGGTGAAGATCACCGGCATCCACGCAAACATCTGCTTCTGGATCGGGTCGGTCGGCTCGGGGTTCATCTTCATCTGGACGAACATCGAAATGCCCATCAGAAGCGGCCAGATGCCGATGGCCAGGAAAGGCCCGATCATGGGAATGAGCGTCGGATCGAAGGGCAGCAGACCGAACAGATTGAACAGGTTCGTCGGATCGGCGGCAGAGAGATCCTTGATCCAGCCGAAGAAAGGCGCATGCCGGATCTCGAGTGTGATGAAGATCACCTTGTAGAGGGCGAAAAACACCGGAATCTGCACAATCACGGGAAGACAGCCGGCGACCGGATTGATCTTCTCGCGCTTGTAGAGCTCCATCATCTCGAGCTGCTGCTTTTGCTTGTCATTGGCATAGCGCTCGCGGATCTGCAGCATTTCGGGCTGCACCGCCTTCATCTTCGCCATCGACAGATAAGAGCGATTGGCGAGCGGGAAGAAGACGAGTTTCACGATCACGGTCACGATGAGAATCGCAACGCCGAAATTGCCGACCCATTTGTAGATGATGTCGATCAGTTTGAAGAGCGGCTTGGTGATGAAATAGAACCAGCCCCAATCGATCATCAGGTCGAAATTCTTGATGCCATATTGAGCCTGATAGCCGTCGATGGCCTGCACTTCCTTGGCGCCGGCGAAGAGGCGCGTCGTCGTGACTTCCATTGTGGCGCCCGGTGCAATCGTGCGCGCATCTTCGAGCAGATCTGCCTGATAGATGCGGTTGGCGCCTTGCGGACCGACAGCAGAAAAGCGGCTCTTGAAGGAGGCATCCTGGGCGGGAATGATCGCCGTCGCCCAATATTTATCGGTAAAGCCAAGCCAGCCCGCTGTGCCTTCGGCTGTCTTCGTCGCCTTGGGCTCTTTTTCGATCGCATCATAGGTGAATTCCATGATGCGCGAATCCCCGACAATGCCGAGGAAGCCTTCGTGCAGCACGACATAGCCGTCGGTCTTCGGCTTGCCGAAGCGCGTCAGCAGCGCATAGGGATGGACGGCAGCCGCCTGCGCACCCTTGTTCTCGACACTGTCCTTGATCGCGAACATGTAGCGATCGTCGAGCGAAATGGTGCGGCGGAAAATCAGGCCTTGGCCATTGTCCCATGTCAGGTCGACAGATTTGCCGGCCTCGAGCCTTTTCGCATTGGATGTCCAGACCGTATCTGCATTGGGCAGCGCCAGATTGGCGCCGGCCGCATTCACGAAACCAGCTTCCGCGTAATAAGCGTTCGGCGATCCGGCAGGCGAGAGAAGCGAGATGAGCGGGCTCTTGGGATCGATCGTTTCGCGATAATTCTTCAGCGAAATATCGTCGAGCCGCGCGCCCTTGAGTGAGATCGAACCGATCAGCGCGGGCGTGTCGATAATGATACGCGGCGATTGCGCCAGCGCCTGATCGCGCGTCAGCGCCAGTGCGGGTGCATTGGCGGGAGGCTGGCCGACGCCGGGCGTTTCCGTGCTGGCAGCGGGTGCACCGGGCGCGCCGGGCGCTGTCGCATTGGGCGCGCCAGCGGTCGGGGTCTGCTGCGTCGCGGGGCGCGGAGCGAGCATTTGCGGCGGGCCATAAAAATAATTCCAGCCGAGAAGGACCAGCATCGACAGGCCCATTGCCAGGAAGAGATTCTTTTGATCGCTGCTCATGTTCGGGCCTGGTGTTTCTGTCTCGTTTGGAAAGGATCCGGCGCGCCGGATTTATTCGTTTTGGGCGGGCGCTTTTTTGCTGTTGTGCGTGGCGAGCCGTCGCTCGATACGCTCAAATGCTCGGGCAAGATCGGCCTGCAGGAGGCCGAAGTTGCGCGCCAATGTCTCGCGTCGAGCAACCACCACATAATCGCGAGCTTTGCCAGTCGCTATTTCGCCGCGCGCCATACCGCTCAGACGAAGCGCCTCGCGCAGGCGACGGCGTATTCTGTTTCGCTCGACGGAATTGCCGGTCTTTTTTGTAACGGTCAGGCCAATGCGGCAGGCAGGCTCTTGGCTGGGCGTCTGGCGGCTCTCGTCGGCCAATGCCTGAAGAGTAAAGGCGCTTTCGTGATGGCGCGCGCCTTTGGCCACAGCCAGAAATTCAGAACGTTTTTTGAGCCGTGCAAACGGCGCGTCTTCAGTCCGGGCGACCGTCGCGTCAGCCGGGCGGCCATCAGGGCCGCCGATATGGCTTTTGCTTGCGCCGCTCTGGCCGTTCATCGGGCCTGCCCTTCTTGCGCGGACCCGCGCGGGGCCGATCAGGCCGACAGGCGCTTGCGGCCGCGAGCGCGACGGGCAGCGATCACGCGGCGACCGCCGACCGTTGCCATGCGGGCGCGGAAGCCGTGACGGCGCTTGCGCACGATCTTGGAGGGTTGGTAAGTCCGCTTCACGGGTCTGCTCCAGGTCTGTGTGGAACTGCTCAAAACCCTGATATATCAGGCCTTTGAGGTTCCGAATGGGTCGAGAATTGCGCCGGTTCCGGTCGCTCGCCACATTGTTGCGCGGCATGCAAGACTGGACGACGTCGGCGCCTGCCGAATTCGCTGGCGAGCTTATAGGGGCAGTTTCCGCGTGAAGTCAATTGACGATCGTGCCTTCAACAGGGCGGCGTCGCGTGTCAGACTGGCCCAGCCGACAAGAAAGAGCCCGACAGGGCAGGCGGCAAGGGCAAGGGTAAGGTCTAGGGAGGACATGGATATGAGCGAGCGCAATCCGCACCCGATCCGCCGCATCGTCACGGGCCATGATGCAAAGGGCAAGGCCAAGGTGCTGATCGATGCGCCGGCGACCAATGTCAAATCTTCGCGGCCCGGCCAGTTTTCCACGCTTCTGTGGTGCACGGACGATGCGCCGGCCGCTATGCCGGTCGGCGAGGATGCGGAGGATATGGGCGAGCGCAAACTCGGCACCTATCCGCCCGAGCGCGGCACACGTTTCATGATTGCCGAATATCCGCCCGGCAATGTGCCCCGCCGCCACCGCACCGAGACGATCGATTACATCATCGTCCTCTCCGGGCAGATCGAAATGGACCTCGACGAGGGCGAAATGGTGACCATGGGGCCGGGCGACGTCATGATCCAGCGCGGCACTTATCATGCCTGGCGCAATCCCGGCCCGGAGGTCTGCCGCATGGCCTTTGTTCTGGTTGATGGGCAGCCCCTGGGCCTTGGCGATCCGATCCGGCGGGGCGAGGGCGTGGGGGGGCGCGTCCCGCATGGGTGAGGGGCGCCAAGGGGCCGTTCACTTAAATTCCTAAAATGCGTCGCATCCTGCGGCTCCGCTTGCTACAAGCGGGCCGAATTGACCCTGAAAAGGATGCAGGACGTGGACAGGACCGGACAGACAGCGGCTGACAGCCCGGAGATGGCAGGACGGCGGGAGACCGTGCTCGCCCATCTCGTCGCGGCTGGCTATCCGCGTCGCGAGCCCCCGATCCTGCAGCCGGCGGCAATTTTTCTCGACCTTGCGGGCGAGGATATTCGCGGCCGCCTCTATCTGACCTCGGATGCTGCGGGCGCCGAATATTGCCTGCGCCCGGAATATACGATCCCCGCTTGCCGGACCTATCTGGCCTCCGCCGATGCCGGGCGTCCGGCCAGCCTGTCCTATCTCGGCCCCGTCTTCCGCTTCCGTCAGGGGGCACCGTCGGAGTTTCATCAGGCTGGGCTTGAGAGTTTCGGCCGCACCGATCGCGAGGCGGCCGATGCGGAAGTGATGACTTTGGCGCTGGAGGCTGCCGAACAGGCGCTGGCGCGCCCGCTTTCTGTGCGCATCGGCGATGCCGGCCTTTTCACGCGTCTGCTCGAGGCGCTCGAACTGCCGCCCGTCTGGTTGCGCCGCATTCGCCGCGGCCATGCGCTTGGCCAGCCGATCGCCAAAATTCTCGATCGCGAGGACAATGCCTCCACCGCCGATCACTCAGGCGTGCTGGCCGCATTGGCCGGCGCCGATCGCAATGGTGCGCGCGCGCTCGTGCGGGATCTTCTGTCGATTGCCGGCATTTCGTCGGTCGGCGGGCGCTCCGCCAATGAAATTGCCGAGCGCTATCTCGAACAGGCCTCCGCTCAGGCAGGCGGCGGCGTGACGGCGCAGAAACGCGCCACTCTCGAAAACTTCCTGAAAATTTCGGGCGATCCTGACAAGGCTTCGCGCGCACTGCGCAAACTTGCGAAAGATGCCAAGCTCGATCTCTCTGCTGCGCTCGACGGTTTTGAATCGCGCCTCAATTTCATGGCCGCCCGCGGCTTTGACATGTCGCGCCTGACGTTCTCGGCGGCCTTTGCGCGCAATCTCGATTATTATACGGGCTTCGTGTTCGAAGCTTTCGAAGATGCCGATGCGGGCCGACCCATTGTCGGGGGCGGGCGCTACGACCGGTTGATGACGACGCTGGGCGCCGGGGCTGAAATTCCCGCCGTTGGCGCTGCCATCTGGTGCGATCGTTTGCTCGACAAGGGAGGCAAGTGATGTCCACTCTTGTTCTTGCTGTTCCCTCCAAAGGCCGGTTGCAGGAAAATGCAAATGCCTTTTTCGCACGCGCCGGACTGGATGTCGTGCGCGGGCGCGGTTCGCGTGATTATCGCGGCACGCTGGCTGGTATCGAGGGCGTTGAAATCGCCTTTCTCTCGGCCTCCGAAATCGTCAGCCAGCTGGCAGCCGGCACGGCGCATATGGGTGTCACGGGCGAAGATCTCGTGCGCGAGACTTTGCCGGATGCCGATGCCAAAGTCGAAATGCTGACACCGCTGGGTTTTGGCCATGCCAATGTGGTTGTTGCTGTGCCGCAGGCCTGGATCGACGTGCGCAACATGACCGATCTTGAAGATGTCGCCGCCGCCTATCGCGCGCGCCGCTCCGAGCGCATGCGCGTGGCAACCAAATATGTCAATCTCACGCGCCGTTTCTTTGCCGAACAGGGCGTCACCGATTATCGCATTGTCGAGAGCCTTGGCGCGACTGAGGGTGCGCCTGCTGCCGGACAGGCGGAGCTGATCGTCGATATTACAACGACGGGTGCAACGCTGGCCGCCAATGCGCTGAAGGTTCTGGACGATGGCATTATGCTGCGCTCAGAAGCCAATCTCGTTGCCTCTGTCACAGCGGATTGGAACGACAAGACCCGCGCCGTTGCGCGCGCCATTCTCGGCCGCATTTCAGCCGAAGAGGATGCACGCACGACCCGCGAAGTGCGCGCCATATTGTCTGGTGACCGCGCCAAACTGGTGGCCGAGGCGGAACAGGTTTTCGGTGCGCGCGCTATTTTCGGCGTGACGAAAGAGGGCCCTGTCAGCCTGATCGCGCCGAAGAAAAATGTCGCGGGTCTTGCCGATTGGCTGATCGCCCGCGGTGCGGGTCATGTCACGGTGGCGCAGCTCGATTATATTTTCCAGCCGCGCAATGGGCTCTACGACAGGCTGGCTGCGCGGATCGGCTGATCTGCTACTATAGTAATGTCTCGTCCGGTAAGGTGCCGCGGTATTTCTTATGAACGCGGGTGATGCGATATTGAAATTTAGTATTTTTTCCTTTTTTAACTTGCCGTACCTCAAGGTCGCATTCGATAACATCGCCCGCTACGAATTGCTCTTTCCCCTTTGCGACCCTTGATCGAAACTCTGTTTCGACTAGTGAAGCAGGGATGATGCGCCCCTGATATACAAATTTCCACTTTTCTGCCCCAGTGAGGTCAGGCTGTTTGATCGCAAGATTTACGTGGTGCAAATCCCCTTCTTTTTCTGAGATACTAGGCGGTAGAATAATTTTGGACGCAGTATCCTGATCGCCTCTAAAGACTGGCTCTTCTCCTCTAGAAACTTCGAGAGCATCACCTTTTTTCTTTAGGATCGAAAAAAAATTTTACGCAAACATTTTGAGATGCCGTACGCTTCTCTCAAGGCTTCAATCGTGGACAGTAAATTCTTATCGATCTTTGGTGTTTCACCAATCGATAGCTGGTACCAAATTTCAAGAAGTTTTTCGGGCGAAATATGAGGCAATAATTTTATAGTGTGTTGCGCTGCTTCGATAATCGTCGGAATGAGGGTCGTGATCAGAGAGCCTTCCTGCGCGCGAACCACATAGAGTTCAGTGCTGTTGCCATCCAATGCGGTCGTAGCCGCATTGTAAGCGCGCTTCAGTTCGCGAAGCGAGTTTGTAAATTGTGTGATCTCTGCTCCCGCAACAAAAGACGGGCCCTTCAGAGAGAAAATAAGTTCTGACGACATGAGTCACCTAAAAAAGTTTAGAAAAAAAAAGGCTACACCATATCGACCCAGAATCGAAATAGGCGCCCATTTTGTAGCTATCGATTGTTATCGACGATACTAGGCGGCTGATCTAACTCAGATATTTGAAATAGCCTGCTTCTACTATAAAGGGCCAGTTACGGTTGAAGTTAGTTGTTGCTTGAGCTCAAGGGGCTGAATGGACTTCGGCGAATAATCAGTCCGACAGCCAGAGCAGCGCCTTTTCCGGCAATTTCACTTCCAGAGTGCCGCCTTCCTCGCACAGGCTTTCGCCCGACACGAAAGGCGTGTCGACAATGACGGTCGCTCCGCCGAGCGCCAGTTCATAGCGGATGGTCGAGCCTAAAAATTCGCGGTGTTTCACCTGCGCAGGCAGGCCGCCCGCACCCGGCGCGACAAGGCTTGCATGCTGGGGACGGAAGACCAGATGCGACCCCGGCGCCACTTGTGCATCTGCGGGTATGGCAATGCGCAGACCCTCGCCGATGATGAAAAAGCGCGCGCCATTTTCGCTCACCACGTCGCCCGCCAAAATATTGGCCGTGCCCAGAAAGCGCGCCACGAAAAGGTTGGCGGGATGTTCATAAACATCCATGGGTGCGCCGACCTGCTGGACCACACCGTCCTTCATCACGGCAATACGGTCGCAGATCGTATTGGCTTCTTCCTGGTCATGCGTCACGAAAATCGTTGTGA
>Ga0315905_10000416_pt1 | contig 46953 bp, 44 predicted proteins | sample LakEriMetagenome_5_FD_203522 | JGI IMG/M metagenome (GOLD analysis project Ga0315905, IMG submission 203522) | Freshwater fungal communities from buoy surface, Lake Erie, Ohio, United States - Buoy 4 MA121 | ecosystem: Environmental > Aquatic > Freshwater > Lake | place: USA: Lake Erie, Ohio...
TCGGCCCCCAGATCCAGCAAGGTGCGGATCAGCACCGCAGCGCCATTGGGCGCTAGGTCTTGGGCGAGGCTATCGGCGGCATCTGCCAGCGAAAGGTTCAGGAACGGTGGGCTATGTACGGTATTCATGCCATCAATATAGTCTGCATATTGCAGAAAATGCTTTTGATTATTGGCGCTGCTACCTATAATTCAGAAAATTCTTTCGTAAATACAAATTTTCTCAGAATGGAACTGGATAAATTCGATATCGCGATCCTGGAAGCCCTGCAAAAGGATGCGCGCCTGAGCCTGCAAGAGCTTGGCAAGCAGGTTGGCCTGACCGCGTCACCCTGCTGGACGCGGATCAGGCGCATGGAAGACGCCGGCGTGATTGAGGGCTATGCGGTGCGGGTCAATCCCGAAAAAGTCGGCCTGAGCGAAACGGTGATTCTGCACGTGACGCTGGACAGCCATTCGGATGAGGCGCTGTTTGAATTCGGCAAAACACTGGAAGATATTCCGGAGGTATTGGAAGCGTATCTGGTCTCCGGCGATTACGATTACTACATTCGCGTGGCCGTCGAAGGTACACGTGGCTATGAGCGTTTCCTGAGAGAGCGTTTGTACAAGATTCCCGGCATCCGTCACAGCAAATCCAGCTTCGTGCTGCGGCGACTAAAGCAAAGTCAGTTGCCAATCCGTCGCTGATCCGCGTACCCAACAAAACCAATGCATCAGCTTAGCGACTAGAGCCGCTCGACACTCATGTCGTCGTAGATCTCGAAAGGCTGATGTATCCAGGGATTGTCGGGTAAGTATTCGACAAAAAAATCCGGCCGCATGACCGAACAGGCCTTGTACCAAATAACGGCTGAGCGTACTTCAGTCACCTCAGAAAAGTGAATACGCAGATGTTCCTGCACACGCTGCAAGGTGACACCGGAATCCACCAAATCATCAATCAGCAAAATACGCCCTGCGAGTGAGCCAGCGGTAGAGGTGATGCTGTTGGCGATGTCCAGTTCACCGCGCTGCGTGCCGGCAGCCTCGCGGTAAGAGCTGGTGGAAAGAATGGCTAACGGTACTTTAAAGAGGCGCGAGAACACATCGCCCGGACGCAGCCCACCTCTGGCAAGACACAAGACTTGATCAAATTGCCATCCTGATTGATGGACGATTTTGACCAGTGACTCTATGGCGCGATGATAGTCATCCCACGATACCCACCGATGTCCGGCTTGATGCGCGGGCATGGCGGGTAAATCATTCACTCGAATGGGTGGCGCAAGACGATAGTTTCTTCGCGATCTGGTCCTGTGGAGACCATGTCGATCGGTACACCGACCAGTGTTTCAATGCGCTCAACATACGCTCTTGCCGCTGCGGGCAAATCGTTCATGGATTTCGCGCCGACGGTTGGCTCTTTCCAGCCCGGCATGTCTTCATAAATCGGCTCGCAAGCGGCTGCTTCTTCGGCACCGGACGGAAAGATATCGACCAGCTTGCCGTTAAGACGATAGCCGGTGCAAATTTTCAGCGATTCGATACCATCCAATACATCCAGCTTGGTCAGGCACATGCCCGAGACGCCGTTGATCTGTACCGACCGCTTGAGCAATGCCGCATCGAACCAGCCGCAGCGACGCGCACGACCGGTAACGGTACCGAATTCATGACCGACTGCCGACAGATGCTTGCCAACGCCGTTTTCGGTCGATAGCTCGGAGGGGAAAGGTCCCGAGCCAACGCGCGTGGTGTAGGCCTTGGTGATACCCAGTACATAGTGAAGCATATTGGGACCCACACCCGAGCCCGCCGCAGCATTACCTGCAACACAATTGCTGGAGGTGACATACGGATAGGTGCCGTGATCTACATCGAGCAAGCTACCTTGCGCACCTTCAAACAATAAATTAGCACCGGCCTTGTGCGCCGCATACAGCGCACTGGAAACATCGGTCACCATGGGGCGGATGCGATCGACCGTCCCCATTGCGTCATCGAAAACTTTTTGGTAGTCCACCGCCTGCGCCTTGAGGTAGTTCACCAGCACAAAATTGTGATAGTCGAGGTTCTCGCGCAGCTTTTCTTCAAAACGTTTTTGATTCAATAGATCGGCAACGCGAATGGCGCGGCGCGCGACCTTGTCTTCGTAGGCAGGGCCAATGCCTTTGCCTGTGGTGCCAATTTTGGCTTCACCGCGTGCCGCTTCGCGCGCTGCATCAAGTGCCGTGTGATAAGGCAGGATGACGGGACAGGCTTCGGAAATTTTCAGACGATTGGCAACTTGGATACCGGAGGCTTCGAGCTTGTCGATTTCACGCAGCAGGTCAGGTACAGACAAGACCACACCGTTACCGATGTAGCAGGCAACGCCCGCGCGCATGATGCCCGAAGGGATCAGCTGCAGCGCCGTCTTTTGTCCACCGATGACCAGGGTGTGGCCCGCATTGTGTCCACCTTGAAAGCGCACGACACCCTGCGAATGATCGGTGAGCCAATCAACGACTTTCCCCTTACCCTCGTCGCCCCATTGCGTGCCAATGACAACTACATTTCTAGCCATGATGTTTTACGAACCTTATGAGTTCTGTTTTTTGATAATGAATTTTCCACCTTCGGCAACGATCTCGCGATCGCAATCGAATTCCTGCTGATCGTTCTCATGTCCCGGCAAGGATTGAATGACGATTTCACCTTCGTCACGCAGACGTGCGATGAGCGTGGTGAGTTCGGGCTCACGGCCCCAAGGTGCCCTGATCGCGCTGGCCGGCGATGCTAACGGTAGCAGGCGTGCAATCTCGCGCAAATCCATGGAAAAGCCAGCTGCAGGACGCGCCCGCCCAAAGGCTTCACCCAAATGATCGTAACGGCCACCCCGCGCAACAGCATTGGGCAAACCCGGTACGTACAAGGCAAACATCGCACCACTCTCGTACTGGTAGCCAGAGAGATCAGCCAAGTCAATGTTGACGCGCACTCCCACCGCAGCTTTTGCAAGCAACGCAAGTTCATCAAGCGCACGAGTCACAGCAGCACTGGCATGGAACACCTCGCGCGCACGTTCCAGCACAGTCAGATCACCATGCAGCTCAGGCAGTTTACGTAGCGCGTTTTTCACTCGTTCAGAAAACGGTGCTGATAAATCATGCAGTGCCGGCACATCCTTGGATCGCAGCAGCGTGACTATTTGCACCTGCTGTTTGAGTGCGAGTGCATCACCTTCCAGGATGCCGTTCAAAATGCCCGCGTGGGAAAGATCGAGCGTCACATCCGACAGTCCGGCCAAGCGCAAGGAGGCCAGTGCCAGAGTCTGAATTTCACCATCAGCCTCAAGTCCCGCATGACCGTAAATTTCGGCGCCTATCTGCAAGGGCTCGCGCGTCGCATGGAATCCGGAGGGGCGCGCATGCAGCACACTACCCGCATAGCACAGGCGGGTCACTGAGGCGCGGTTGAGCAAATGGGCGTCGATGCGGGCGACCTGAGTGGTCATGTCGGCACGCAAACCCATGGTGCGGCCCGAGAGTTGATCCACCAGCTTGAACATTCGCAGATCCATGTCCTGATCCGTGAACGGCATCAGGGAATCCACATATTCGAGCATAGGTGGCATGACCAGCTCGTAGCCGTAGCGCCGAAAATGGTCGAGCAGCCGACGGCGCAGTTCCTCTATCTTGCGCGCCTCAGACGGCAAGACATCGGCGATGTTCTCGGGGAGTAGCCAATTAGGCATTAAAATCAGACGTCAGCAGTGAAATGGTGAAGGGCGAGCAGGAGGATACCAAACAGTATCGCGGCCAGTCCAAAAAAACGGATCTGGCCAGCTGACATCTGAGCAAGCTGAAGAAAGGTCTGGCGCCAGCGCTCGGGCGCGAGGAAAGGAAACAAACCCTCGAGCAGGAATAACAGGCCGAGGGCCATCAGGAAGGCAGTTGACACACGCGCTCTTATTTACGGGCGCCGCCGGCAGCCTTGAAGTACTTCAGAAACTCCGAATTCGGATCAATCAAGAGCACATCACTGCGCGTCTTGAAGCTTTCGCGGTAGGCCTCGAGACTTCGACTGAACTTGTAAAACTCCGGATTTTGTCCAAAGGCCTGCGCATAAATACGCGCCGCTTTGGCATCGCCCTCGCCGCGCACACCTTCGGCTTGTCGGTAGGCCTCTGCAAGAATCACGATACGCTGGCGATCTGCATCTGCACGGATTTTTTCGGACTCAGCTGCACCGGTAGAGCGCAGTTCATTCGCTACGCGCGAACGTTCGGACTTCATGCGCTCATAGACTGAGTTATTGATTTGTTCGACATAATCGACGCGCTTCAAGCGCACGTCGACAATTTGTCCGCCGATTTGCTTGACCTCTTCGGTGACCTTGGAGGCAATGGAATCCATCACCTTGCCACGCTCGCCTGATATCACTTCGCGCACGGTGCGCTTGGTGATTTCTTCATTCAGCGCTGCCTTGACGATCTGCGCCATACGATCCTGAGCACGGCGCTCATCGCCACCAAAACTGATGAAGTACAAACGCGGATCAACGATGCGCCATTTAACGTAGGCATCGACCAGGATGTTCTTTTTCTCGGCGGTGATGAAACGATCAGCTTCGGGCGTGTCGAGCGTGAGGATGCGCTTATCGAGGAAAATCACGTTCTGGAATGGTGGCGGTAACTTGAAGTGCAAACCAGGATCCTTGATGACCTGCTTGACTTCACCCAGCGCGAACACGATAGCAAACTGGCGCTGATCCACCACGAACAACGTCGACGACAGAATAGTCAGTCCAATAACAGCTGCGATGGCATAGGAGATAAGGCGATTCATCAGCGTGCCTCCCGATCGCGTGAGCTACGCGAATCCCGATTGCGCGACTCCGGCCGGGCTGGCTCCGGAGGCAACACATCATTGAATTGTGATGAAGCAGACGATGAATGATTCTGCGTGGCAGCAGTCGACTCAGCTGCTGTTTGCGCGATCAATTTATCCAGAGGAATGTAGATCATGTTGTTGTTAGATTTAGTGTCAACCATGACCTTGGTCGTACTGGTGAAAATCTGCTGCATTGCTTCGATGTACATACGATCGCGAGTGACGCCGGGAGCTTTCTGGTACTCCGCAAGAATTTTAGTAAACCGCGAAGCTTCACCCTCGGCATTGGCAACCACGCGGGAACGATAACCCTCGGATTCCTCGAGTAAACGCGAGGCCGCACCGCGCGCTCTAGGAACGACGTCGTTGGCATACGCCTGCCCTTCGTTCTTTTGTCGTTCGCGATCCTGTCCAGCCTTCACAGCATCATCAAACGAAGCCTGTACCTGCTCAGGTGGCTGCACGGCCTGCATCGTGACATTGGTCACCATCACGCCAGTACGGTAGCGATCTAGGATCTGCTGCATCAACCCCAGAGTATCAAAAGCGATTTTTTCGCGACCTTCATAGAGCACGAAGTCCATCTTGCTTTTACCGACGATTTCACGAATGGCCGTTTCGGCGACTTGCTTGACTGTCTCTTCCTGCTCGCGATTATTGAAGACCCAATCGGTCGCATCTTTGAGGCGATATTGGACAGCGAATTGGATATCAATGATGTTCTCGTCATCGGTCAGCATCAGAGCTTCGCGTGCGAGTTTGTTGCGTACATTGCTGCGGTAACCCACCTCGACAGTACGAACTTGGGAGACATTGACGGTCTCATGCGCCTGAATCGGATAAGGCCAGCGCCAGTTGAAGCCGGGGGAAGTCGCATGGCTGAGCTTACCAAAGGTCAGGACAACACCCGTCTGACCTTCCTGCACAATGAAAAATCCACTGACAAGCCACAGGAAAAAAATCACCATGGCGACAATACCCGCGCTGATACTTGCACCCCGCGAATCACCGGGCGTACCGCCGCCATCACCGCCGCGACCACCACCTTTTCCGCCGAAGAGCCGGTTCAGACGCTGATTAAAATCGCGCCACAACTGATCAAGGTCAGGCGGACCATCACTAGGCCGCTTATCGTTGCGCCGCGGCTCCTGATCGTCGTCCTGAGACCCACGTCCCCAGCGAGGATCGTTGAGCGAAAATTTCAGACCGAGTTTTTTGAATATTGATTCAAGCATGCTGTGGCGTTCCGCGTTAAGTATTTTTAGTCGTCAGTGAAACGCTGGTGGCATTGAAAAAAGAGGCAGAAAACACAAACCATCAAGGAAACACACGAGTGCAAAAACCTGCATCATGGGCGAAAGAATCTCTACACACCGTTTGACAGTGGCAGGTCATCAACCTGCCCGTGGAGCGCATTGCGAGCTTCGTGTCCACCATTGGCTTGCGCAAATTCCACAATCGCCTGCCTGAGCAAGTCGACCCCTTCGCCCGTATGCGCACTCGCAAAAACACGGTGAATTTTATCATATTCATCACGCTCGATTGCCGGGCGAACACCCGCCAGATCGATCTTGTTCCAAACCAGAACCTGAGGGATATGATCAGCACCAATCTCCCGCAAAACCGCATTTACCTGCTCTATCTGCTCGTCTCTGACTGGGCTCGACCCGTCCACCACATGCAGCAGTAAATCGGCATGCACCGTCTCTTCCAGCGTAGCGCGGAAAGCCGCTACCAGCTGTGTGGGTAATTCGCGAATAAACCCGACCGTGTCCGATATGACCACATTCCCGGCGCCGGCCAGATGCATGCGCCGGGATGTCGTGTCTAGCGTCGCAAACAGCTGATTGGCTGCATAAACCCCGGCTTTAGTCATGTTGTTGAACAGCGTGGATTTGCCGGCATTGGTATAGCCAACCAGCGATATCGAAAAAGTACGGTTGCGCTCGCGGGAACGCCGCTGTGTATTGCGCTGGCGCTGAAGCTTATCGAGCTTGCCGCGCAAAGCCTTGACTCGATCGCCGATCAGCCGCCGGTCGGTTTCCAGCTGGGTCTCACCTGGTCCACGCAGACCAATACCGCCCTTCTGTCGCTCGAGGTGGGTCCAGCCACGCACCAGACGCGTTGCCAAATGCTGTAGCTGCGCCAGCTCAACCTGGACCTTGCCCTCATGACTTTGGGCGCGCTGAGCAAAAATATCGAGAATAAGGCTGGTACGGTCGATCACGCGTGTCTGGAGCAAACGCTCTAAATTACGCTGCTGAGCGGGAGATAGCGCATGGTTGAAGACGACGAGATCAAGCTCAAGATCAGCGACTGTGTCACGGATTTCCTCGGCTTTGCCAGATCCGACAAAAAGCGCAGAATCTGGTGCCGCACGCCGGCCAGTCACACTAGCTACCGGCTCGGCACCGGCAGATTTTGACAACAACGAAAGCTCTTCCAGGCTAGCCAAGAAGTCACCCTTGCCAAAATCGACACCTACCAGGACTGCACGCATAGCACCGCCCTAGCAGGAAGGAACGACTTATTCAGTCTCAGACTCCGGATTAAGGTTAACCGCACGCGCGGGGACGACGGTAGAAATCGCATGCTTGTAGACCATCTGGGTGACGGTGTTACGAAGCAAGACGACGTACTGGTCAAAAGATTCCACGTGTCCTTGCAATTTGATACCGTTGACCAGATAGATAGAAACTGGAACGTGTTCTTTTCGCAAGGCGTTCAAAAATGGGTCTTGTAGCAGTTGCCCTTTGTTACTCATGGAAGCTCCGTTTTTTATCAGGTTCGGGAGATGGGATCGGCGCGAAAAAAACGAGCGCCAGAAATCACTGCCTGCCGAGAATGTAATCGATTTTGCCACACACTGGCAAACACCAACGCAGAAAATGTGTGTTATTCCTGCTTAGAAAAAGGGTTTTTTCCTGAGCGCAACTCTATTCGTAGCGGCGTACCAACCAGAGAGAAACTTTCACGGAAATGTTTCTCCAGATACCGCTTATAGCTTTCATCGATTGCGTTGAGTGTATTGCCGTGAATAACAATGACGGGGGGATTCTGACCGCCCTGGTGTGCATAGCGCAGCTTGGGGCGAACCGAGCCTTTGCGCCGTGGCTGCTGATGATCCAGCGCTTCTTGCAGAGCACGCGTGAGTTGAGGCGTGGGCAATTTCACCATGGCAGCAGCATAGGCAGCATCGATTGATTTCATCAGCGGCGCAATACCCGTACCTTTAAGCGCGGAGATGAAATGGGATTTCGCAAACGATAAAAAGCTCAGCTTGCGATCAATTTCGCGCTTGATGTGATCACGTTCTTCGCTGGTCAATCCATCCCATTTATTCACACCGACCACCAATGCTCGGCCAGCTTCGAGAATAAAGCCGGCAATATGAGCATCCTGCTCGGAGATATCCTGCTGCGCATCAAGCAGCAGCAGCACCACATTCGCTTCTGAAATCGATTGCAAGGTCTTTACGACAGAAAATTTTTCGATCGCTTCGAAGACTTTGCCCTTGCGGCGTATACCTGCTGTATCAATCAGCGTGTAGTGACGATCAGAACGCTCGAATGGAATCTCAATCGAGTCACGTGTCGTGCCAGGCATATCGAAAGCAACCATACGCTCTTCGCCCAGCAATGTATTGACCATGGTTGATTTACCGACATTCGGACGACCAACGATGGCGATGCGCACGCCGCGCACACCGGGAACTTCATCGGCTTCGTCTGTCTTGCCAGCGAGGGCGCTATCGAGCGCCTCGTCAACGAGATCGGCCACACCATCGCCATGCGCGGCCGAAATCACATAGGGGTCGCCCAAGCCCAGCTCATAGAAGTCGGCAGAGACCGTGGTGTATTTCATGCCTTCGGCCTTGTTCACCACCAGCATGACCTGACGACCGGATTTACGCAAAAAATCGGTAATGGTCTTGTCATGCGGCGTAAGCCCCTGACGGCCATCGACAATAAAAATCACGACATCCGCTTCCGCGACAGCCTGACGCGTCTGCTTGGCCATCTCGTGCAAGATGCCGTCTTTGGCGACGGGTTCGAAGCCGCCGGTGTCGATAACAAGAAATGGCCGCAGGCCCATACGGCCTTCGCCGTAATGACGATCACGCGTAAGCCCGGGCAAGTCCGCCACCAGCGCATCGCGCGAGCGAGTCAGACGATTGAAGAGCGTGGATTTACCAACGTTAGGTCGGCCAATCAGAGCAATGACCGGCTTCATTGGGCATCCTGTTGCAGTACGCCTTTGCGGCGGCGTTTATTCGGTTGAGATTGCAAGCAGGCTACCATTCTGTGACTGTACGATGAGCGTGGCGCCAGCCACGATGGGGGTGGCGCGAATCGCGCTTCCATCAGTTTGCACCCGAGCGAGCAAAGCACCTTCTTCACGCGAGAAGAAATGCAAATAGCCTTGACGATCTCCAACCACTACCGCACGACCAAATGACACTGGTGACGACAGACCGCGCCAGCTCAGCGACGTATTGCGCCAAAGGCTGCTTCCGGAATCGCGCGCGAAGGCCTGCAGGTTGCCGCTTTCATCGGAGGCAAAAACATATCGCTGATCAAGGCCCGGGCCCACATCAGCAGAAATTTCGCGCGCCCATCGTACCGATCCGTTACCGGCATCGACGCAGGCCAGACGACCCTGATAGGCGGCAGCGCAAATATCGCGCCCCATGAGAACCGGCATACCAGAAACATCAGCCACGCGTTCTAGCTCGGTGGCCCCACGAGGTTCTGCAATCGGCGCATCCCAGCGCGGCGCACCCGTAAGTGCCGCCAGCGCAAGCAATCGTCCTGCTGGCAACGCAACGTAGGCAATCCCATCGTTCATCAGAATACCAGGCGAGGCGCGCAGCGCGAGTGCTGGCGCAGTGCGCTGTACAAACCAACGGCGGATGCCTGACTCGAGATCGTAGGCAGCTATGCGGTTGTCCATGCTGCGAATGACGACCACACCACCACCCAGTGCGGGCGGCGACAATACTTCCGTCGATGCCTGAGCTTTCCAGAGAGATTTACCATCGTTGGCATCGAACGCTAGGATCACGCCATCGGTGCCAACAACAACAACAACCTTGCCATCCGTACCAACGCCCGCCGTGAGTTCTACACCCGCCTTGATTTTCCAGATGGGCTTGCCATCGGCGGCGTCCAAGCAGGAGATCTCACCATCGGCGCTCGCTGCATAGACGCGTGCATCAATGACTGCGGGTGTCAGTGGGTAGTTGCCAGACTTGCCTATACGGGCAGACCAGACAGTACGGGTTGCCATGGAGGGCTTGAACTGAGCCAATGGCGCTGGCTCATTACGCGGTGCTTTTCGCGCGAACGGATTAAGCGAAGAACAACCCGCCAGCAGTACCAAACTTGTAATGAGGATCCAACGAATAGGAACGTGCATCTCAGCTCTCCGCTCAACCAGCCTGAGTGGAACTACCACCGATCGCGTCCAGCTTTAGCTGAATAAGCTGACGTGCGGGATTCTTTGCTTCAGTTTTCTCAAGGGCTAATTGATATGCCGCGCGCGCGTCTTCAATTTTGTTCTGCGCGAACAGCAAGTCACCGCGACGGTCGGCAACCAGTCCGGCAAACTGATCCGGGAAAGGTGCAGACAACAGTTTGAGACCCTCTTCATAGGCTTTTTCATCGAGCAGCAAACCGGCCAGACGCAGACGCGCTATGGCCTGATATTCCTCGCCGCTGCTCTGATCGACGACCCATTGCAAGTAAGCCTTGGCTGATTTCAAGTCGTTGGCATCAAACGCTGACTTTGCCGCTAGCAATGCGCCCATCGACGCATAAGGGGTACGAGCATAGCGCTCGCGAATATCGCCAGTCGCACGTGCCAGTCGAGTTTGATCCTTACCCTCAACTGCCTTGACGATTTCTTCATACAACAGGGTGGCCTTGGACGCCTGCTCGCGCTGATAGTATTTCCAGCCAGACCAAGACGCATAAGCCGCGAGCACTGCAATGACAAGCCAGGTCGTCAGATTACCGTACTGTTTCCACCACGCTTTTAGCGTTGCGAGTTGTTCTTGCTCTTCAAGATCGTATGCCATAGTCGTTTTAGTGATGAGTGTGTAACTGGCCTGCATGCAAGTGGCCGTGATCGTGCTCGTCGCCGCCGATCATTCGATCAATCAGATGATCGGTGAGTGCTTCCAGGCTGACGCTTTGCTGATTATTGGTCATATCTGCTTCGCGCAGATGCTTGACGATTGCCGTGCCGCTGGCGATTTCATCCTCGCCGAGGATGATGGCGTAAGCTGCACCACTGGCGTCAGCGCGCTTCATTTGCGATTTGAAGCTGCCCAGCCCACCAGCCGCTGCGCAATGTAGCACAACATCGAGACCGGCATCGCGCAAACGCTCGGCTATCACAAAGGACTGCAACTGAGCGTCATCGCCCTGATGCACGAGATAGACATCACACTGACTGCGCGAGAAATTACCGCCGGCGACTTTCATCAGCTCGAGCAGCCGCTCCACACCCATGGCAAAACCCACCGCAGGTGTCGGCTTGCCACCGAAAATTTCGACCAGTGGATCATAACGACCGCCACCGCAGACCGTACCTTGCGAGCCAAGCTGATCGGTGATCCATTCGAAGACGGTACGGTTGTAGTAATCCATACCGCGGACCAGACGAGGATTGATGGTGAACGGCACGCTGTTGTGACGCAACAGCCGCTGCACACCCTCGAAATGCGCGCGAGATTCGTCGCCGAGATAATCCAGCAGCTTGGGTGCGGCGTTAACGAGTTCCTGCATACCGGGATTTTTGGTATCCAGAATACGCAGTGGGTTGGTATGCAGGCGACGCTGAGCCTCGGCATCCAGTTGATCATGGTGCTGCTCGAAATACGTAATCAGATCTGCACGATGACGCTGGCGTTCCGCGGCATCACCGATAGAGTTTATTTCTAGGCGAATGTCGGTCAGGCCAAGATCATCCCAGAGCCGCTGGCACAAGAGAATAAGTTCAGCATCGATATCAGGTCCCGCAAAGCCCACTGCCTCGGCGCCTACCTGATGAAACTGGCGATAGCGGCCCTTCTGAGGACGCTCATGGCGGAACATGGGGCCTGTGTACCACAGTCGCTTGGGGCTGTCGTAAGTGAGATTGTGTTCGAGCACAGAGCGGACCACGCCGGCGGTGCATTCAGGCCGCAGCGTCAATGCGTCACCGTTCATGCTGTCGGTGAACGAGTACATCTCTTTTTCGACAATATCGGTCACTTCACCGAGACCACGCGCAAATAGCGCCGTGGGCTCCACTATCGGCGTGCGTATCTGCTGATAGCCGTAGCTGCGCAGCACGGACTGCACCGTATTATCAAAGAGCTCCCACAAGGGTGCATCGTCCGGCAAGACATCGTTCATGCCTTTGACGCCAACGATTTTGTCGGTTTTTTTAGGGTCTGCCATAACGTGTCTTTACATAATCAAGCACGATGGCCTGAAATTCTTCTGCAATATGTTCGCCGCGCAGGGTGACCGATTTCTGGCCGTCGACAAAAACCGGCGCCGCTGGTGACTCCCCTGTGCCAGGCAGGCTGATACCAATGTGAGCGTGCTTGGATTCACCGGGTCCATTGACGATGCAGCCCATGACAGCCACATTCATTTCTTCTACACCAGGATAGTCGGTCTTCCAGAGGGGCATCTGCTCGCGCAGATAGGTTTGAATGCGATCTGCGAGTTCCTGAAATACCGTCGATGTGGTCCGTCCACAGCCTGGGCAAGCGATAACCATCGGCGTAAATTTGCGCAAGCCCATAGTTTGCAGAATCTCTTGCGCCACGATAACTTCGCGAGTTCGGTCCCCACCAGGCTCTGGCGTCAGCGAAATACGAATGGTGTCGCCGATGCCCTCTTGCAGCAACACAGATAAGGCAGCGGTCGATGCAACAATGCCCTTGCTGCCCATGCCTGCTTCGGTAAGACCCAAGTGCAGAGGGTAATCACATCGTTTGGCGAGTTCGCGGTACACCGCAATCAGGTCCTGCACGCCAGATACTTTGCAGGAGAGCGTGATTCGATCACCCGGCAAGCCAAGTTCTTCGGCGCGCTGAGCGTTCTCCAGCGCAGAAGTCACCAAAGCTTCATACATAACCGATTGCGACGAGAAAGGTTCTGATCGTTGCGCATTTTCGTCCATGATGCGTGCGAGGAGCGCCTGATCAAGACTGCCCCAGTTGACGCCGATGCGCACTGGTTTGTCATACCGACACGCGACCTCAATCATCTGCGCGAACTGCGTATCGCGCTTCGCACCCTGCCCCACATTGCCTGGGTTGATGCGGTACTTTGACAGCGCTTCGGCACAAGCAGGAAAAGCCGTCAGCAACTGATGTCCGTTGTAGTGAAAATCACCGATCAGAGGCACATCGACATCCATGCGATCAAGTTGTTCACGTATCGCAGGCACGGCCGCAGCGGCCTCGGGCGTGTCAACAGTAATACGCACGAGTTCAGACCCGGCGCGTGCAAGTTCTTTGACCTGAATCGCCGTACCGACAGCGTCGGCCGTGTCGGTATTTGTCATGGACTGCACCACCACCGGTGCATTACCGCCTACAAATACCTCACGCGTGCCGTGATGAATTCTGACCTGCCGCCTTAAGCGTCGTGCCGCAGGGCCAGAGGGAATCTCGAAATCGGTTGAGTGCTTGTTCATGGGTGGGCTCACTTCAGGCTGAGCTTGGAAACATTATCACGCGCTACAGCGCGCAGGTTCAAAGGCTGTCCGCGCAGATTGGCATCCACACCGCTGGCATTGCCGATCACCAGGATGACGGGCTCGCTCACATCAAAGCGCTCAGTCGTTCCTGCTTTCATCAATCGAGATACGAGCTTGTTGCCGTTGACAGCGCTGATCTCTACCCAAGCATCTTCGCGTAATTTAAGCTCAAGTAAACGAGACGGATCAATCGACTTTTTCGGATCTGCCGTTGCCAGTACAGATGTCGGCTCTGGCTGATCGGTCGCTTCACTTGGCGTGGCCTCAGCCAAATCCTTCAAGGAACCCACAACGGTGCTAACGCTGGGCACATCAAAGCTTATCGTTGGCAGGCCATGATGATAAGCAGCATAGGCCAGCGCTCCCACAAACACGATCGCCAGCAGTACCAGACCGGGTAGCCGACGCGATCCACGGCGATGGCCATTCGGTGGCGAGTAACGACGTCCCGGAAAACTGCGCGAAGGTAGCGGTCGGCGGAGCAAAATTGGATCAACCGCAGGATTCGGTTCGTTGGATATCATCTCAAGCAAAGGTACTGGATCAAGCTGGAGCAATTTTGCATAGGAACGAATGAAACCTCGCACACTGGCCATGCCAGGCAATGATGCAAAATCATTAGCTTCTATTGCCGTAATCTGTCGCGGGGCAAGTTTGAGGCGCTGAGATACTTCCTGCAGCGTCCAGCGCAATTCGTTGCGACGCGCAGCCAGTACCTCGCCGGGCCGCACAGTCGGTAACTCGGGGGACAGTTCAGCTGCGCCATCCATCGCTTGCGTAGCCGAAACATGTAGCACATCAGTTGCTGCGCCGTCCAAGACGATCGCCTCGGTCGCGACCTCGGGAACCGTGATGGCCGATGCCAAAGATTGCTGATCGTTCTCGTTACTTGTCATCAGTTTCGCCACGAAGGTATGCGGTCAGCTGCGGGGACTGCGGAAAACGCCGACGCCATTGCGCCAAAAGGCTCTGCTCGGAGTCAGCATCGCCGAGCTTGCGCTCAATAAGAACCGCCATCAAAAAATTCTCTGCTGCCGCCTGCTCGCTTTCAATCACTTTCAGCAAGTGGCGGCGGGCACGCGTGTAATCAGCGCGATCATAAGCAAGGCGCGCGAGTCCGGCGTGCGCCTGCAGATTCGCCGGTTCGGCATCCAACACACGCCGCAGGAAAGCCTCGGCCTGAGGGTGTTCTCCCTGACGCATGCGACACAATCCAGCGTTCAACAGCGCCTTCTGAGGTGAGGTATACGATTTTGTCGCCAGCGCACGCTCGAAATAAGACATCGCCTTGTCGAACTCACCCTTTTGGCACAGGAACCAGCCCATATTGTTCTGAAGCGAAGGATTATCCGGCTCGATACGCAGCGCCTCGCGCAGGCTCTGACCGGCAGCATCGTTATCGCCAACTTGCATCAGCACCAAGGCGCGTAGACCAAGGACATCGGCGCGACGCGGACTGAGTTCAAGCGCGCGATTAAGTTCTTGCAACGCGATCTCGGCCTGGCCACCTGTGTAGTAAGCCGTCGCGAGCTCAAGACGAATATCCGTGCGCCGTTTGACGTCAGCCTGCCCTGTAGGAGCAGACGGCGCCATACTGGAGGCAGTGCATGCGCCCAGCAGACCTGCGAGCAGTAAAAAACCAAAACGCTTCACCCTGAAATCTCCACGATGCGACCAAAATCCTTACCGTACTTTTCCTGATACACCGACATGGTTTGCATGCGCTCGCGAACACGTGTGCGATCCTGAATTTCCCCGGCGAGCTGACCGCAAGCGGCGTCGATATCATCGCCGCGGGTCTTGCGAATCGTGGTCACGATGCCGCCGCCCATCAATATTTGTGCGAATGCGCGTATACGAGCATTCGATGAACGTTTGAGCCCGGATTGCGGAAAAGGATTGAACGGAATTAGATTAAATTTGCAAGACACTGAAGCAACCAGTTTCAGCAGTTCACGCGCATGCTGGTCGCTGTCATTCACACCCTCCAGCATGCAGTATTCAAAGGTGATGAAATCACGCGGCGCAAACTCGAGATAACGGCCGCAGGCAGCCATCAGGTCAGCAAGCGGATACTTTTTGTTGAGCGGAACCAGATCGTCGCGCAATCTATCGTTTGATGCATGCAACGAAACCGCCAGCGCTACCGGACAATCCTGAGAGAGCCTGTCAATCATCGGAATGACGCCGCTAGTGGAGAGCGTGACGCGCCTACGCGACAGTCCATAGGCGTTATCGTCGAGCATCAGTTTCAGGGCAGCGACGGATGGCTCGTAGTTGAGCAAGGGCTCGCCCATACCCATCAACACCACGTTCGTAATCTGGCGCTCGCCTTTCGGCCCTGCAGCAACGCCCTTGCTACGGCGGAGCATGAATTCTGCCGCCCACAATTGCCCGATGATTTCTGCCACGCTCAGATTGCGTGAAAATCCCTGTTTGCCCGTCGAGCAGAAACGACAATTCACCGCGCAACCAGCCTGCGTCGAGACGCATAGCGTGCCGCGGTTGTCTTCCGGAATAAAAACCGTCTCTACCGCATTGCCGTTTCCGACATCGAACAGCCATTTGCGGGTGCCGTCTGTGGAGGTGTGGTCGCTGATGACCTCTGGCGCAGTCACGGTAGCAAGGTCGCGCAACTTGTCTCGCAAAGACTTGGCGAGGTCGGTCATTGCCTCGAAGTCGCTCTCGCCGAACTGATGTATCCAACGTTGCAATTGACGGGCACGAAAGGTTTTCTCACCGCGTGACTGACACCAGTTCACCAGGGCATCCGGGTCGAGGTCCAACAGGTTGGTGATTGCCGTCATAAAAGGTGCCTCGCGTAAATCACGTGCATCCGGGTCAGCGGGTTCTGCCAAGAGAAGCCCTGAGTTGGCATCGCTCAGCGTGAGCAATGCCATTACCAGCACTCAGCGCGAGTAAACGTTCAGCGCTGGGAAAAAATAACTGATTTCGCCCTTCGCAGTTTCAGGTGCGTCAGACCCATGAACCGCGTTGGCATCGATGGAATCAGCAAAATCAGCGCGAATCGTGCCTTTATCGGCCTTTTTCGGGTCCGTTGCGCCCATCAAATCACGGTTTTTCAGGATGGCATTTTCGCCCTCCAAGACTTGCACCATGACGGGGCCTGAAATCATGAAGTCCACCAAATCCTTAAAAAACGGACGCTCGCGGTGTACGGCGTAAAAGCCTTCCGCCTCTGCGCGGGATAATTGCGCCATGCGTGACGCAATGATTTTTAGGCCTGCACCTTCGAAACGGGTGTAAATTTGGCCGATAACATTCTTTGCCACGGCGTCGGGCTTGATGATCGACAGGGTGCGCTCGATTGCCATCTGTGAAAACTCCAATAAAATTAAGGGGTTAAGAATTATTTTGAGCGCGTGAGCGAGCTCTAGTTAGCCGAAGATTTTAGCATGAAAGCCGTGTAGAATAACTGCAACAAACCGGCAAATGCCGCTACAGCCCTTGAAAATTACGACTAGACGCTCCATCTGAAATTCAGTTAAATTAGTATTTTGACAGCCACCTTGATTTTGGGCTATTACTAAATTCACAACAGGAGGACCCATGAACCAACCCTTCCAAACCACTTACGAGGCATCAGGCGAACTGACCATGGTCAGACACCGCGTGCTTCGCAACACTTACTGGCTGCTTGCGCTATCCATGATCCCAACTGTTCTGGGTGCTTGGATAGGCGTCCAGATGAATTTCTCTTTCATGAGCGGCAGCCCTTTCATCGGCTTCCTGATCTTCATGGCGATCGCCTTTGGCTTCTTCTATGTGATCGAGAGAACAAAAAACTCAGCCATCGGCGTGGCCGTATTGCTGGGTTTCACGTTTTTCATGGGTCTGATGTTGTCACGCTTGATCGGATACACCCTAAACTTTTCTAACGGTGCATCGCTAATCATGACCGCCTTTGGTGGCACCGCGATCGTATTTGCAACGATGGCAAGCATCGCTACGACTAGCAAGCGTGATTTTTCAGGACTCTCAAGCTGGCTTTTTGCCGGCATGATCGTGATCCTACTGGCAGCGGTTGCCAACATCTTCCTGCAAATGTCCGTCTTGAATATCGTGATCTCAGCAATTGCGGTCGTGATCTTCTCTGCGTACATCCTGTTTGATGTTCAGCGCATCATCAATGGCGGCGAGACCAATTACATCTCGGCGACGCTGGCCATCTATCTGGACGTGTACAACGTATTTGCCAATTTGCTGTCACTGCTGGGTATTTTTGGTGGCGAGCGCGACTGATACGCTTTCGGTAATACCTGAAAACGCCGGCGACCTGCCGGCGTTTTTTATGCGCGATCGAAAACGGCGATAGATTCCACGTGCGCGGTGTGCGGAAACATATTAACCACACCCGCACCGGTTAATACATAACCACCGACTTTGACAAGCGTACCCGCATCACGTGCCAGCGTGGCCGGACTGCACGATACATACACAATGCGTTTCGGACTCGCTTCGGGATCTTCACTGGCCAGCTCGGCGATGGCTTTACAAACGTCCTGCGCGCCATCGCGCGGTGGGTCAATCAGCATGCGGTCGAACCGACCGAGCGAACGCAAATCCTGAACCGAAAATTCAAAAAGATTCCGGTTGTAGAAAACCGTTTTTTTATCGAGTCCGTTGACGCGCGCATTTTGCAACGAACGCTCTGTGAGCGCAGAACTGCCCTCGATACCGACCACCTCGGCCGCCTGGGTCGCCAGCGGTAAAGTGAAATTCCCCAGTCCACAAAACAAATCTGCAACCCGATCCGTAGGTCGTACATCCAGCAAGCGCAGCGCCCGTTCGACAAGGACCCGATTGATTTGGTGATTGACCTGCGTAAAATCTGTCGGCCTGAAAGGCATGCTGACACCAAACTCAGGCAATGAGTAGGCCAACGCACTGTCTGCAGGATAAAAAGGTACCGCCGTATCAGGCCCCTTGGATTGCAGCCAAAAATGAACAGACCATTGTTTTGCGAATGCAATCAGCTGCGCCTCGTCGGACTCACTGGGTGGATCCATCACACGCAAAACCATCACGATGACTTGCTTTCCTTCTTGCTCACCCACTGCGAGCTCAATTTGTGGCAACCGATCTCGGATAGACAAATCCGCAATCAATAATCGCAATGGCAACAGCATACGTGACACGGCTGGCGGTAAAATCTCGCAGCTTTTCATGTCCGCGATAAAGCTTGAGCGTCGCTCATGAAAGCCGATAAGCACGCCGCCTTTTTTGGCGACATAACGTACCGACAAGCGAGCGCGGTAACGATAACCCCAGTCAGGACCCTGTATCGGGCGGAAGATCATCGCCGCTTCGACTTTGCCCAGATGGTGTAGAGCATCTTCCAAAACCCGCTGTTTGATAGCGACCTGCGCGGGCAGGTTCAGGTGCTGCATGGCACAGCCACCGCAGACCCCAAAATACGTACAACGCGGCTTGGCGCGCAGCGGCGACTCGCGCAGCAATTCAGTCATGTCGGCCGCTTCCCACTTAGCCTTTCTGCGAAAGGATTTGAAGCGGACCCGCTCACCGGGCAAGGCACCTTCGACAAAAATCACTTTTCCAGGACTGCCATCCTCGTTCGCGAGATGGCCCACGCCGCGCGCTTCCATGTCGAGGGACTCGATGTCGAGCAAACTGTCATGCATAGGATTAATAGAGAAAACAGGGATTAGTCAAGCGTATCGCTGGCGTGATTTTAACGCTTGTGCATCTCGGGCGATGCAGCCCGAGCGACGTGGCAGTGTTTTGCCGGTGAGATCAGTGACAATATCAATATCCAAACCGACGAGGGCATTAAAGCAAAGAATCCTTATTGATCCCGCGTGCCATCAAAGTTTTTTTAAGGCGAACCAGACCTTCCTGCTGAATCTGCCGCACGCTTTCTCTGGTGAGACCCATCTCGTCGGCTAGTTCATCGAGTGTGGCCGGATTTGCATACCCCAACCCGAATCTGCGCATGATGACTTGTTTCTGCTTGATGGGTATGACGTCTAGCCAGCAACGAACCAGCGAAATCATCTCATGCTGTTCTGCATCGGTTTCCGGCCCGCCCTCGGAGGCATCAGCCAGCAGATCCAGCAGGCTGGACTGCGGATCACCAGCGAGCGGCGTATCCAGCGACGAAACATGCTCGGCCATACCAAGAATGGCGTTGACCTCTTCGACGCTACGCTCCACGAGATGGGCGATATCTTCGATCCTCGCGTCATGGCCATCTGAAAGCCTGGCCTCGAGGTGATATTTAGCGCGCAAGACAAGATTAAGTTCACGAATCCGGTGTACCGGCAGGCGTATGGTGCGAGCCTGATTCATGATCGCACGCACAATGCTTTGACGTATCCACCAAGTCGCATAGGTAGAAAAACGAAAGCCGCGCTCGGGCTCGAATTTCTCGATCGCATGCATAAGGCCGAGGTTACCTTCTTCAATCAGATCGAGCAGCACTACGCCACGATTGGTGTAGTGCTTGGCGATCGAAACGACCAGCCTCAGATTATGTTCGATCATTTTCTGGCGCGCGGGAAAATCTCCCTGTTTGGCCAGCGTGGAAAAATGAATTTCTTCCTGAACGGTGAGCAAAGGCCGCAGACCGATTTGATTCAGATAATGCTGGGTTGCATCCGTGGCCAGCTCTGCATTAAGCAGGGTTTGAAAATCTTCAATATTTTCTTCGACCTCCGCATCTTCAACCTCCGCATCCTCGTCAGACGGTGCATCCTCAGCCGAGAGCGACGTGAACTCCGGGTCTACTTGTGCCGGTTGTTCCGAAGCATCTGGGGGGCGTTTCATCGGGTGGGTGGTATTTGCGATTCAATCGGTGGCAGTAGTGTCGCAGGATCAACCGGCTTCCCCATGTGGCGTATCTGAAAACGCAGTTTCACTGTGTCTGCGTCAGAATCGCCCATCTCGGCTATTTGCTGCCGCTGGGTCACCGTTTGACCTTCCCGAACCAGAATGGTTTTATTGTGCGCGTAGGCCGTGACCATACTGTCGCTGTGCTCGAGGATGATCAGATTCCCATAGCCACGCATGTTCTTCGCATAGAGAACCTTGCCATTGCTGGCGGCAACCACAGGCTGGCCCGCCTTGCCGGCAATATCAATACCTTTGCGCGTGGGATCAAACGCGCTAATAACTTTGCCCTCAGTTGGCCAGACAAAGCGGCTAGTACCTGCAGGCTGGCTATCGGACGGTGTTTTGATGGTGTCCAGAGCACGTACCGGTCCGGGTTCACCTCGGTCCAGATCAGCAATTGCCTTGTCCGAGTAAACAATTTTCTGCCCAGAAGGCGTCGTCTTATTCATTGAAACAGCACGAACTGTTGTCTGTGGCGCACTGTTGGATTGGGTCGGCCGACCCGCCCGCCGAATCTCCATGTCAGACTCCACCGGTATGCGCGTGACTTGCGCATTGTCGGGAGGTGCGACTCTCAACACCTGGCCCGCTTTGATGGCGTCCGGATTCTTTAACGTGTTCCATTCAGTCAGCTCGGCAGCGTCCCGGTTGAACTGTTCGGCAATCTTGCGGAGCGTGTCGCCCTTTTTAACTGTGTAATAACCTGCCGGGTCAGCATCAGCTGCCGGCAAAGCCTCAGAAGCCTGAGACTTCTTTGTATTTGAGCTGCTGTTATCTGTGTCGCTGCTCGGGGCTTGACTCGTCTTGCCCGTCGTATTGCCCGTCGTATTGCCTGTGGTCTGGGCTGTCGTCTTGCTAGCCTTCTTGCTCGCCGCTACGCTGGACGCCGAGTCACTCTTTTGACGATCTGAAGGTTTCGACGTGCGGTCGTCAATAGTCGCACCTGATGGCATGTCGGCACAGCCTGACATGAACAGAGCCACACAAATTACCAGCCCAAAAACACGGCTCGAATGGCTGCTGTTTGCATTGAGTAGCGCATCTGTCTTCATAGGTAGTGAGCAAGGTTTCAGCCAAATGTACCCGGCTTGAGCGGGACGAAATGGCAAGGTTCCAGCGTCTCGGCCATCCACTCATTGCGCCCGGTACGACGTATGAGCTTGAGCACCTGATTTCGGTGACCAACGGGGGCGATCAAGCGTCCGCCAACCGACATCTGGTCCAGCAAGGCCTGCGGTACATCGAGCCCGGCCGCTGCCAGAATGATGCCATCAAATGAACCGACCTGTGGCAACCCCAACATACCATCCCCATAGTGCAGTCGAAGGTTAGGTATGCGCAGCGGGCGCAGGTTGGTTCGGGCAAGTTCATGCATGGGGCGTATGCGCTCTATCGAATAAACCTCCTCGGCCAGTTGCGCGATCACAGCCGCCTGATAGCCGCAACCCGTGCCGATTTCGAGTACACGAGCTAGTTTGCCGCTGATACCACCCCGCATCACTTCGATCATTCTTGCAACGATATAAGGCTGTGAAATAGTTTGGTGATAACCAATCGGCAGTGATGCATCGATATAAGCCTGACTGGCCAAGCCAGGCTCAAGAAAATAATGTCGGGGAACCGCCTCCATCGCAGCCAGCACCGCCGTATCGCGAATACCCTGCTGCGCAAGCCGCTGCACCATGGCTTTACGCACCGCATCGGATACCAAGGGTGAGTTCGCTGTCCGATCTGCTGCGGGGCGAGTGCTGTTTGACAGTGGTGGCGCGGGCGTGGTGTGCCGCACGACATTTTGCGTCGCCGTTTGGGGATTTTTCATCTGCGGCATCGCGGTCGTTTTTTTGCGATCCGCAGCACCCGTGATGCTGTCCAGCGTCAGGGGAAAGCGCTTTTGAGGCTGGCTTTTACCCTCGCTCATCCCAGAACCCGCTTCAAACGTTCAAGTTGCATCGGGTGTGTCAGGTCAATCTGTAATGGTGTCATTGATACCCAGCCATGACTCGTTGCATGAAAATCCGTACCCTCACTTGCTTCTTTCGCCTGACCCGGGGGTCCGATCCAAAAAATCTCATTACCGTGCGGATCGCGGCTTCGTATCACTGGCTCGGATTGATGTCGCTTGCCCAAGCGAGTCGCGACGATGGTGTTCAATTCCTCGTAGGGTCGATTGGGAATGTTCACATTCAACAGGTAAGGTGATTGCAATTCATCCAGACGACGCAGAACGATATCTTTTGCAAGACGCGCAGCATCATCAATATGCGCCCATGCATAGTCGACCTGCGAAAATGCTATTGCAGGAATCCCAAAAAGAAAACCCTCGGTAGCCGCCGCCACCGTACCTGAGTACAGGGTGTCATCACCCATGTTCTGACCCTGGTTGATGCCCGACACCACCAGATCTGGCGGTGTATCAAGTATGCCGGTGAGCGCAATGTGTACGCAGTCGCTGGGAGTGCCATTGATGGAATAAAAACCATTCGCCGCACGCATGACTCTAAGAGGTCGGTCCAGTGTCAGTGAGTTTGATGCGCCTGAACGATTGCTGTCTGGTGCCACCACCACGATGTCTGCAATAGTCGCAAGCTGCTCAGCCAGGGCATTGATGCCGGGAGCCAGATAGCCATCGTCATTACTGATCAAAATTCTCATCGTTCGGATTTTACCTGAAGGCAGGTAAAGTAAATTTACATTTTGATTACATCCAATCAGCGATGCTGAAGTTGGTCAGTCCTTGCTAAATTATGCATAGCGCAACACATTAGATGAAACTGATTGATAACCGATCTAATTAACAACAATGAACTGAGAATCAAGGCGGCTCTAAATAAATCTGTGCTTCCGCCACGAAAGCGGCTCAGCATCGATACCGTCAGCGTGACAGGTTTTGCAAGAAAGTATGCACCGTGGTCAGCTCGCGCGTTCTGGCGAATGGCGGCAGACTTTGCCAGATACGCCGACCATAGGGCTTGGATAGCATTCGGGGATCACAGATCATCAGAACACCACGGTCGGATTCATCACGAATCAGGCGTCCGGCTCCCTGCTTGAGATTGATGATTGCCTCGGGAAGTTGATGGTTCATGAAACCATTCAGACCGCGCTTTTCCATATCGGTGATGCGTGCGGCAAGCACCGGATCGTCGGGCGGCGCAAAGGGCAGCTTGTCGATAATCACCACCGAAAGCGCATCGCCCGGGACATCTACCCCCTCCCAAAAACTCTGGCTGCCGATCAGTACCGCATTACCCGCCTTACGAAATTGCGTAAGCAATTCGGTGCGACCGATTTCGCCTTGGACGAACAAAGGATAGGGCAACTTGCGCCGCTCGAATTCATCGCGCAAACGCTCCGCCGTTTTTTTGACTGCGCGCAGGGTCGTACAAAGAAAGAAAGTGCGACCGCCTGCTGCCTCGATGACCGGCAAAGCCGCATCAATGACTGCATCGGTGTAGTCAGGTGAATTCGGCTGCGGCAAAATTGTCGGCGAATACAGCAGCGCCTGCCGTTCATAATCAAACGGACTGGGCAGAGACATTGCTGTCTCATCAGTCAATCCGAGTTGACTACTGTAGTGCGTAAAGTCTTGTTTGACTGCCAGCGTGGCTGAGGTAAAAATCCACGCGCGCGGTGGTCCCTCGCGCTGCTTGCTGAATATAGGTGCGATCGACAAGGGTGTGCGATGCAGTTGTACTGATTGTGAAAATGCTTCAACCCACAATACGGTGGGCGGAAGCGATTCGTCGGTCACTTCTTTCCAGTCAGCCAGACGAATGCCAATTTCAACGGCACGCACGCGGCACTGCTCTATCGTTTCTGCACGCTCGGCTTGTGTTGCAAGTACCGCCACCATATGCGACAGCATGTCCTTGACATGTTCAAGCGCAGGAAAAAATGAACTACTGGCTGCAATCTGTGCAAATGCCAGCCGCGTACCCTCTGGAGGAAATGTCAGTCGTAAATCACGTACCGATTTTTCAAGTGATGCGACCAGCGCGCCCCAGTCAGCACCGTCGCGCGCATGCGTCAAACCTTCGGCTAACACATCGCGACACAACTCCATGATCTGCGACGTCGACACATCCTCGCCAAAAAACAGCGTTGCTGTTTCGGGCAATTGATGTGCTTCATCGAAAATCACCGTATTCGCGCTCGGTAAAAGTTCAGCGACGCCGGTATCTTTTAAAGCGACATCCGCAAAAAATAGATGGTGATTAACCACGACTACATCGGCTTGTTGCGCTTCCTTGCGTGCCTTCATCACAAAACAATCCTGATAATGCGCGCACTCGGCCCCGAGACAGTTATCTCGCGTTGACGTGACAAGATTCCAGATAAGCGCATTCTCGGGCACATTCGAAAGCTCTGCCTTGTCACCGGTATTCGTCGTCTTGATGAAGCGACCGATGTCGCGCAAGTAGCCAACATCCTCGCGTGCAGTCAGCCGACCATTTTGTAACGTACGCTCGAGATGAAAATGACAGACATAGTTGGCTCGCCCTTTGAGCAGTGCCACTGATACAGGTACATTGAGCGCTTTGCGAACAACCGGTATATCGCGCAAGAACAGCTGGTCTTGAAGGTTCTTCGTCCCGGTGGACACGATGACCTTGCCACCCCAGAGCAAAGCAGGCACCAGATAAGCAAAAGTTTTTCCAGTGCCGGTACCCGCCTCGACGATCAGTGCAGTCTGTCCTGCAATGGCCTGTGCGACGGCTCTGGCCATGTCGGTCTGTGATTGACGGGGACGAAAGCCGGATATGGCACCTGCCAGCGTGCCACTGCTAGAAAACAGTTGATCAACCTCCTCGTCATGAACGAGGACCATCGCTGTCGGTTTGATTACTTCATTCAAAAGAAGTCGCCCATAGATATCTCAGGCTGGGATGTCCGGCACCAGCTGCATCTTGAGCTGGATGATCTGATCCTTGAGCTGCAATTTACGTTTTTTTAGTCGGCGCAATTGCAAATCATCTGCACTCACCGCTTCAGCAAGGTGATCAATCGCTGCGTCCAGGTCACGGTGCTCGATTTCTAGTTCGATGACGCGAGCGTGCACCTGTTCAAGCGGGACGGTCATGGTTCGCTGTTCACCGCTGGCTGGGACGGCACCTTGACGTCGGAGGGGTCGGGCACTTCGGCTACAGGCTCTCGTGTCTTGCCCGTGATCGGCATAAAGCGGTCGGGTTGCTGTTTTGCCCGAACTTCGCGCTCGGCCAAGGCCCGATCACGCTCGGCTGCCTTTTCTTTTCTGAGGAAGGCATTCGCTTCTACTTCGATTTTTCTGATTTTTGACAGTGCAGCACGCTGCTTTTCTCTTACGTTATTCATGCACGACGTCGCGAAGAACCGGTCATAACAGGCAATGCGCTGAGTTGAATACATACGATCAATCTCGACACGCGCATCGACCACGTCGTCCAGCGCCGCTTTGGCAATCTCCGGCGAATTAATCAAACCGGAAACGTAACGCTCTGCGAGCGCCTGTGAAATATCCTGTGCATGGACCCCTGCCAGCGGCAAGGCCAGCATCAAGGCTAGGAAGATCGACTGACGCGGCACTATTCTGAAAGCGTTCATAAAGTCAGTTGTGTTATCAGGCAATCGCTGCAGCCGCTTGTCGGCGGGTGCTTTCCTTGTATTCACGCGACTGCATTTCCAGAATGCGCGATACGGTACGTTGAAATTCATTCGCCATTTTGCCTTCGGTGTACAACAGCTCGGGCTCAACTTCGGCTGACATGATCAGTTTGACACGATGATCGTAAAGCACATCGATGAGCCACGTAAACCGCCGCGCCTCGGAGGCCATTTCTGCATTCATTTTCGGCAGACCCGACAGAATCACCGTATGAAACCGATTCGCGAGGTCCAGATAGTCATTTTGCGATCTCGGACCACGGCAGAGTGTTGCAAAATCAAACCAGATGACACCACCCGCACGCCGCAGCGACCTGAGCTCACGCGATTCTATCTTGATCCGGGGATCCTGGTCCGAAACTTCGGCAATACTCGAGAAGGTCTGCTGCAAGGCTTTTTCAGCCATTGCATCCAATGGGTAGTGATATACATCCACCTGCGCCATGATGCGCTTGCGGTAATCAGTACCTGCATCCACATTAAGAACATCCAGCTGTTCTCTGAGCAGCGCAATGGCCGGCAGTATCCGGTCACGGTGCAGACCATCGGGATAGAGCGTGTCGGGGGCGTAATTGGAGGTCAGTACAAAAGAGACGCCATTTGCGAACAAGGCAGACATCAGGTTATAGAGGATCATCGCATCCGCAATATCGGAAACGTGAAATTCATCGAAACAGATCAGCCTGTACTTGCGCGCGATTTTGGCAGCAACGACTTTGAGCGGATCTTCAACATCCTTTTGCTCATCCAGCTCTCTATGAACGCCGCGCATGAACTCATGAAAATGCAACCGGGTCTTGCGGACGATGGGAACAACCTTGAAGAAGCTATCCATCAGGAAAGATTTTCCCCGGCCGACACCACCCCAAAGGTATATCCCACGCGGCACATCAGGCCGATTGACCAAGCGCTTGAGCCGCGAAGAGCGTTGATCCCGGAAACCGACCCATGCGTCATAAGCCTGCTGCAAGCGATCAACCGCTAACAGTTGCGATGGGTCAGATTGATAACCACGCTCTGCGAGCACGTGATCATAGTATTGGCGAACATCCATCACTGCAGCGGCGCCATATCAACGGTGACTTGCGATGGATAGTCGCTGCGCGTACCCATCAGCGGGAATCCGAAGCCCAGCGACAATCCAACACCGCTGTAGCCTCCGAAACCACCGCCGACACCCACACCGACTCGCGTGCCGCTGGCGTTCAGCCCACGACCGCTAGGGCTGCGATGGATGACCTCAGAGGTCCGGTAGCCTGCCTTATTGCAAACAACGCGCAGATCACCATTGGGATCGCCGACCGTGGCTTGACCAGGCGTCTGCACTGTCCAGCTGCCAGCATCGGTGGTGACTACGCAATCTGCACCCGTGAGCGGCTCCTCCTGCGACGTGGTCAGGATTTCTACGCGGCCATCAAACGGTGGCGTCGTGGCACAACCCGACAGCGCCGACAAAACTAGAAACATCACGCTCCACCACGTCAAAGAACCGGGATTAAGTCGCATGATCATCTGTCCTTTGCGGCACCCGGCGATCAGAAATTCAGTGAGCGCTTGTCGACGGCCAGTGCCGCCTCCTTGGTAGCTTCGGACAATGAAGGGTGTGCATGGCAGATGCGTGCAATGTCTTCTGCAGAAGCACGAAATTCCATCGCTACGACTGCCTCAGCGATCAGCTCGGAGGCCATCGGCCCGACGATATGCACGCCCAGTATTTCATCGGTGCGCGCATCTGCTAAAAACTTCACCATGCCAGAGGTATCACCCAGCGCCCGTGCCCGCCCATTGGCCATAAATGGAAAAGTACCTGCGTTATAAGCGACACCATCCGCTTTGAGTTGCTCCTCGGTCTTGCCCACCCAGGCAATCTCGGGCGATGTATAAATCACCCAAGGAATCGTATTAAAATTTACGTGCCCATGCTTGCCCGCAATGCGCTCGGCGACAGCAACGCCCTCTTCTTCAGCCTTGTGCGCCAACATGGGTCCGCGCACGACATCACCCACGGCCCAGACATTGGGCAGATTGCTGCGGCAGTGATCATCCACCGCAATGAAACCACGCTCATCAAGCGCCAGACCCACCGCTTCCGGCTGGAGTCCAATGGTATTGGGCACGCGACCGATCGAAACAATCAAGCGATCGAATTGTGCCTTGTGATCCTTGCCGGCGGCATCGGTGTAATAAACGCTGACCTCCTTGCCGGTCTTGATTTCACCGATTTTTACGCCGAGCTCAATGGTCAGTCCCTGTTTCGCAAACAGCTTTTGTGCTTCCGCTGCAATTTGCTGATCTACCGCACCAAGGAAAGTCGGCAAGGCCTCAAGTATCGTCACCTCAGCGCCCAGGCGGCGCCAAACACTACCCATCTCGAGACCAATCACACCAGCGCCAATGACACCCAGCTTTTTAGGTACGGCATCGATTGCCAGCGCACCCGTATTGGAGAGAATGAGTTTTTCATCAAACGGAACCCCAGGAAATGCACGTGGATTCGAGCCTGTCGCCAGAATGATGTGCTTGCCCTTGACTGTCTCGGTAGTTTTTCCCGTGACTGAAATTTCATAGCCATCGGCATCTGCTTTAACGAACGCGCCACGACCATGAAAAAAAGTGACTTTGTTTTTCTTGAACAAGTAAAGAATGCCGTCATTGTTTTGTTTGACGACCGTATCTTTGCGACCCAGCATTTGCGCCAGATTGAGCTTGAGGCCTTTGACCTCAATACCGTGCTCGGCAAAGCTATGACCTGCGTGCTCGAAATGCTCGGACGACTGCAGCAGAGCTTTTGACGGAATACAGCCGACGTTAGTGCAGGTACCACCCGGCGCCGGCCCACCTTTGTCGTTTTTCCATTCGTCGATGCAAGCGGCCGAGAGTCCCAGTTGGGCTGCGCGAATGGCGGCTATGTAACCACCCGGGCCACCGCCGATGACGATGACATCAAAATTTTTCGACATGGCAGCCCCTTACAGATCGAGTAACAGACGGGACGGATCTTCGAGTACTTCTTTCATCGCGACCAGACCGAGCACCGCTTCACGGCCATCGATGAGTCGGTGATCGTAAGACATCGCGAGATAGTTTATCGGCCGAATGACGATCTGACCGTTTTCGACCACCGCCCGGTCCTTGGTCGCATGAACACCGAGGATCGCCGATTGCGGCGGGTTAATAATAGGCGTAGAAAGCATAGAGCCGAACACACCGCCATTCGAAATCGAGAAGGTACCGCCAGTCAGTTCATCCAGCGTGAGTTTGCCATCCTTGGCTTTCTGACCAAATTCACCGATCTTCTTTTCTATTTCAGCGATGTTCATCTGATCGACATTGCGCAGAATAGGCACTACCAAACCGCGCGGCGATCCGACTGCGATGCCGATATCAAAATAGCCGTGGTAGACCACATCATTGCCATCGATCGAGGCATTCAGTACGGGATATTTTTTGAGCGCGGCGACTGCGGCTTTCACGAAGAAGGACATGAAGCCCATCTTCACGCCGTGCTCTTTTTCAAACTTGTCTTTGTACTTGTTCCGCAGGTCCATCACCGGCTGCATGTTGACCTCATTAAAGGTCGTGAGAATGGCGTTGGTTGATTGCGAATCCAGAAGACGCTCTGCGATACGAGCACGCAGGCGGCTCATCGGCACGCGTTGCTCGGGTCGGTCACCGAGATCAATACCGGCCGGTGCAGGCACTGCCGGCAGCGCAGCAGCGCGCGGTGCGGCGACTGTTGGCACTGGTGCCGTCTTGTTCTGCATGGCGTTGATCACATCACCCTTGGTGACGCGTCCATCCTTGCCAGTGCCCGCGACGCTGTCGGCGGACATCTTGTTTTCTGCCAGCATGCGAGCGGCGGCAGGCATCGCAATCGTGCTGCTAGTTGCCGCAGCGCTGGCAGGTTTCGGTGCCGCTGCGGCAGCGGCTGATGCTGATGCTGGTGCTGGTGCGGGTGCAGCCGCTGCACTGGCGGCACCTGCTGCTGCGGTCGCTTCGGTGTCGATGCGGGCAATGATTTCACCCGCCACAACCGTACTACCGTTTTCTTTGAGAATTTCGACAATCACGCCTTGCGCGGGTGCAGGCAATTCCAGCACCACTTTGTCGGTTTCGATATCAATCAGGTTTTCGTCACGATCGACAGCCTCGCCAACTTTTTTATGCCACTGGAGCAGGGTCGCCTCGGCGACGGATTCAGATAACTGCGGAACAGGAACTTCAAGGATTGCCATAACACTCTCCGTTTCGGGTTGTTCTAACGGTGCACCGGCATCCGGTGCACCATCGGGTCATTGTTTTACTTGGTCAGTACGAAGCCCTTGAGCTTCGAGAAAGCGGTGTCAATGAGCGACTTCTGCTGCGCGTAGTGCTTGTCGTAGTAACCGACGGCAGGCGAAGCACTCGCGGGGCGTCCGGCGTAAGCCAGTTTCTGGCCGTCCGACAGGTTTTCCATGATGTTGTGTTGTATCTGGAACCAGGCACCCTGATTCTGCGGTTCATCCTGCACCCACACCAGCTCACTGAAGTTTGTGTAGGACTTGAGCTCAGTCGACAGTGCCTTGTGCGGGAAGGGGTACAACTGCTCGACGCGAATAATCGCGACGTCCGATGCACCGCGCTCCTTGCGCGCATTGACAAGATCGAAATACACCTTGCCCGAGCAAGCCAGAACGCGTTTGACTTTCTTGCGATCGATACTGTCATCAACCTCGCCCAACACGGTATGAAACGATCCTTTGGCCAGCTCCGAGAGCGGTGAACCTGCATCCTTGTTACGCAGCAGCGACTTGGGCGTCATGATCACCAGCGGCTTGCGGAACAGACGAATCATCTGACGGCGCAGCAGGTGGAAAATCTGCGATGCCGTCGTCGGTTGCACCACCTGCATGTTGTTGTCCGCACACAGCTGCAAGAAACGCTCGAGACGTGCTGATGAGTGTTCAGGCCCCTGACCTTCGTAACCATGCGGCAGCATCATCACGAGCCCGGAAGCGCGACCCCATTTCACTTCGCCGGAGCTGATGAACTGATCGATCACGACCTGAGCACCATTCGCAAAATCGCCGAACTGCGCTTCCCAGATCGTAAGCGTGTTAGGTTCTGCGGTCGAATAGCCATACTCGAAAGCGAGTACCGCTTCCTCTGAAAGCACGGAGTCAATCACGAGAAAAGGCGCTTGCTGGTCCGAGACGTGCTGCAGTGGTATGTAATAACCGGCATCCCATTTCTCGCGATTCTGATCGTGCAGTACCGAGTGACGGTGGGTAAAGGTACCGCGACCCGCGTCTTGTCCGGTGATGCGTAATGCATAGCCAGAAGACACCAGCGACGCAAACGCCAGATGCTCGCCCATGCCCCAGTCGAGGTTGGCTTCACCACGTCCCATAGCTGCACGATCGGCCAGAACTTTTTCAACCAGCGGGTGCACCTTAAAGCCCTCGGGCACGCGCGTGATGCGCTCGGAGAGACGCTTGAGCTCGGCGGCCGGCACGGAGGTGTCCGCCGCATCGGTCCACTTGCGGTTGAGGAAAGGCATCCAATCAACCGCGTATTTATTCTTAAAATTGGAGATGACCGGATCGACCGAGCTGCGTCCCGCATCCATGGCATCGCGAAAATCCTTGACCATGGTGTCGCCGCCATCGGAAGCAATTGTTCCTTGTGTGGCGAGCTTTTCTGCATAGAGCTTGCGCGTGCCGGGATGCTGACCGATTTTCTTGTACATCAGCGGCTGTGTGAGTGCGGGCGTGTCCTGCTCGTTGTGACCGAGTTTGCGGAAGCAAACGATATCGACCACGATATCTTTCTGGAATTGCATGCGGAAATCGAGCGCAATCTGCGTTGCGAATACCACCGCTTCGGGATCATCGCCGTTTACGTGCAGCACGGGTGCTTCGATCATCTTGACGACATCAGAGCAATACAGGGTCGAGCGTGAATCGCGCGGATCCGAGGTCGTAAAACCAATCTGGTTGTTAATCACAATGTGAACCGTACCACCCGTACCGTAACCACGGGTCTGCGCCAGATTGAGCGTCTCCATGACCACGCCCTGCCCGGAAAATGCAGCGTCACCATGCACCAGAATCGGCAATACCTGCGCGCCCTTCTGATCGCCCCGGCGATCCATACGCGCCTTGACTGAACCTTCAACGACAGGATTAACGATCTCAAGGTGCGAGGGATTGAATGCCAGCGACAAGTGCACCGGTCCACCCGGTGTGGAAATATCACTCGAAAAACCTTGGTGGTACTTCACGTCACCCGAAGGCAAATCATCACCGTGTTTGCCTTCAAATTCCGCAAACAAATCTTGCGGCATTTTGCCCAGAATATTGACCAGCACATTCAGGCGGCCGCGGTGCGCCATGCCGATCACAATCTCTTGAATGCCATTGCTGCCAGCACGCTGAATGGTTTCGTCCAGCGAGGCGATGAAACTCTCGCCACCCTCGAGCGAGAAACGCTTCTGCCCCACATATTTGGTGTGCAGATAGCGCTCAAGACCTTCGGCTGCGGTCAGTCGATCAAGAATGTGAACCTTCTGCTCCCGCGTGAAATTGCCGGCAGACCTGCTTGATTCCAGTCGTTCCTGCATCCATCGCTTCTGGGTAGGGTCGGTAATGTACTGGAATTCGGCACCGATCGAGCGGCAGTAGGTATCACGCAGCGCTTGCAACAAATCACGCAGGGTGGCGGTGTCGCCGCCGAAATAGGTATTGCTGATGTTGAACACGATGTCCATGTCGGCATCGGAGAAGCCGTAAAACGCGGGTTCGAGTTCGGGGATGTTCGGACGTTCCTGACGCTGCAGCGGGTCGAGATTGGCCCACTGGGTACCGAGGAAGCGATAGGCGGCGATCAGCTGGGTGACGGCAACCCGCTTGCGGCCCATTTCGGCATCGGCGGATGCAGTGACGGTCCGAATCGGACCTTGCTTTGCACGCTCAGCAAAAGAAGCGACCACGCTGGCGTGAGGCACATCGGGACGGTCAGAACCATCAACCGCAGGTACGTGCTGCATCGCGTCGAAATACGCGCGCCAGTTATCGGGGACTGCACCGGGATTGAGAAGGTAGGCCTCGTACAGTTCTTCCACGTACGGGGCGTTGCCTCCAAACAGATAAGAATTGGAGAAGTGTTGCTGCATCATCTTGCTCACCTTTTCCTCGCGTTTCGCGAGAGCTGGGGGGGTTAGAAAGCCCTGGCAAATCTTGAGGCATCAGTCAGCGGCAGACTTGCGCAGCAGTGACCTCACCCGAGACTTCCCAAAGGACTCCCATGGAAGTCCACCTAACCATCCACATCACGGGCTTTCCGTTCAGTGGATTGCACTACTAATAACGTGACGCCGAGAATAACACAGCGCCCTTTCTTTTCAACGTAAAAAGGGCCCATAAAGGGCCCTTTTTAGCGCTCAGCAGTCAGGATTAACGCTTCGCCATGGGCGTTACATCCCGATGCGGCGAACCCACAAACAATTGACGAGGCCGGCCGATTTTCTGCTCCGGATCAGAAATCATCTCGTTCCACTGCGCTATCCAGCCAACGGTGCGGGCCATCGCGAAGATACCTGTGAATAGCGACACCGGGATACCCAAGGCAGACTGCACGATGCCGGAGTAGAAGTCGACATTCGGATAGAGCTTGCGGGAAACGAAATATTCATCTTCCAATGCTACTTTTTCCAGCGCCATCGCCAGCTTGAACAGCGGATCGTCCTGCAGACCAAGTTCGTTGAGCACTTCGTAACAAGTTTCACGCATGAGCTTGGCACGCGGGTCATAGTTCTTGTAAACGCGATGACCAAAACCCATCAGCTTGACGCCGGAGTTTTTGTCTTTGACCTGCTTGACGAATTCACCAATCTTGTCGACCGAGCCAATTTCTTTGAGCATAGTCAGTGCCGCTTCATTGGCGCCACCATGCGCTGGGCCCCAGAGGCAGGCGATACCAGCAGCGATACACGCAAACGGATTGGCGCCGGAAGAACCTGACAGGCGCACGGTGGAAGTCGATGCATTCTGCTCATGATCTGCATGCAGAATCAAAATGCGATCCAGCGCACGAACCAGCACGTCATTGATTTTGTAGTCTTCAGCCGGTGTAGCGAACATCATGCGCATGAAGTTGGCGCTGTAGGACAAGTCATTACGTGGATAAATAAAAGGCTGACCAATCGAGTACTTGTAGGCCATCGCCACCAGCGTCGGCATTTTGGCGATCAGACGAATTGCCGATACTTCGCGATGATGTGGGTCGTTGATATCAAGCGAGTCGTGATAGAACGATGCGAGTGCGCCAACGGTGCCAACCAGCACTGACATCGGGTGCGCATCACGACGGAAACCGCGGAAGAAAAACTGCATCTGCTCGTGCACCATGGTGTGACGGGTCACGGTATCGACGAAGGTTTTCTTCTCGGTCGCGTTCGGCAACTCGCCATTCAGCAGCAAATAGCAGGTCTCCAGAAAATCGCAGTTGACGGCCAGCTGTTCAATCGGATAACCGCGATACAGCAGCTCACCCTTGTCGCCGTCGATGTAGGTGATGGACGAATTACAGGCCGCAGTCGACATGAAGCCTGGATCGTAGGTAAATTTTCCACTCGATCCGTACAGCTTGCGGATATCGATGACATCCGGGCCGATCGAGCCCTTGTAAATCGGGAACTCCAACGATGGCGAACCATCGGAGAAGGACAAGGTTGCTTTGGCTTCAGATTGGGTCATGACTACACCTTCGATGCAAGAGAAATCGTATTAAATGAAAATTCGCAGATCATTCGCCGTTAGATCAGGCCTGTCTGAGGCGCGTTAACAGCGCATGCACATGGGGCAAATCGAGTCCTGTTTCAGGCGAGTTCTGACCCAAAAGCAGATTCATCAGATCATTGTCCGGCAACGTCAGCAGCCGGGTCAGCGCATCGACTTCTTCATCCGTGAGGTGCGCTTCGTGCGCATCAAGAAAACGCGTCAGTATCAGGTCATTTTCCAGCAAACCGCGGCGGCTGCGCCATCGCAGCCTTGCGCGTTTTGCGGGATCATCCTGATGCTTCGCAGCTTCCATCACACTGCGCGTCGCACCAGCAGTTCTTTGATCTTGCCGATCGCTTTGTTCGGATTCAGACCCTTGGGACAGACATCAACGCAGTTCATGATCGAGTGGCAGCGGAACAGTCGATAAGGATCTTCCAGATTATCGAGCCGCTCACCCGTCGCTTCGTCCCGACTGTCAGCAATAAATCGGTAAGCCTGCAGCAACCCCGCCGGGCCCACGAACTTGTCAGGATTCCACCAGAACGATGGGCAGGAAGTCGAGCAGCATGCGCACAAAATGCATTCGTACAAACCGTCAAGCTCTTCGCGCTCTTCGGGCATCTGCAGACGCTCTTTTTCCGGCGGAATCGTGGTGTTGATCAGGAACGGCTTGATCGAGTGATACTGCTTGAAGAAGTTCGTCATGTCGACGATCAAATCGCGTATCACCGGAAGACCCGGCAGCGGACGCAGCACGATAGGCTGGGTCAACTCATTAAGATTGGTCGTGCAAGCGAGGCCATTTTTGCCGTTGATGTTCATGGCATCAGAACCGCATACACCCTCACGGCAGGAACGACGCAGGGTGAGCGAATCGTCGACATCGGCCTTGATACGCTGAAGCGCATCCAAGAGCATCTTGTCCGTGTCCTGCAGCGTGACCGTGAGGTCTTGCATATAGGGCTTGGCGTCCTTGTCCGGGTCGTAGCGATAGATCTGAAATTTGACTGTGCGTGTCATGGTATGTGACGCCTTAGAAAGTGCGAGCTTTGGGCTTGAAAGATTCAACGGTCAGCGGCTGGGTGACCACGGGTTTGTAATCGAGGCGATTGCCTTCGGAGAACCAGAGCGAGTGCTTCATCCAGTGCTCGTCGTCACGTTTTTCGAAATCACGGTGCGCATGCGCGCCGCGGGATTCTTTACGCGCAGCAGCCGATACGATGGTTGCTTTGGCTGTCTCGATCAGATTATCAAGCTCAAGTGCTTCAACCCGCGCGGTATTAAATACCTTGGACTTGTCCTTGAACGAGACCTGCTTGCGACGCTCGTCGAGTTGCATGATTTCCCTCGAGCCCTCATCGAGCAATTCCTGCGTGCGAAACACGCCGCAGTAGTGCTGCATGGTCTTGCGGATATCGTTGGCTACGTCCTGTACCCGCTCCGAACCGGTCGAGGCTTCGAGATGAGCTAGGCGCGACACCGCAAGATCAGCGCCATCCGCGGGCATGGTCTTGTGGCTTTGTTCCTTGAGCTTGCTCGCCACAATATGGTTGCCTGCGGCGCGACCGAACACCAACAGATCGAGCAGCGAATTGGTACCAAGGCGATTGGCGCCATGCACAGATACGCAAGCGCACTCACCGATGGCGTACAAGCCACGCACGATTTCCTGGTTGCCGTTTTTGGGCGCAACAACCTGACCATGAATGTTGGTCGGGATACCACCCATCTGATAGTGAATCGTTGGCACGACGGGAATCGGTTCTTTCGTCGCATCCACGTTGGCGAACTTGTGACCGATTTCCAGAATGGAGGGCAAACGTTTGCGGATGGTGTCGGCGCCAATATGGCGTAAGTCGAGCAGCACGTAATCTTTGTTCGGCCCGCAACCACGTCCTTCTTTGATCTCCTGATCCATCGAGCGCGAAACGAAATCGCGTGGCGCGAGATCCTTGAGCGTTGGCGCATAGCGCTCCATGAAACGCTCGCCCTCGCTGTTGATCAGAATACCGCCTTCACCACGCACACCTTCGGTGATCAGCACACCTGCACCCGCAACACCGGTCGGGTGGAACTGCCAGAACTCCATGTCTTCCAGAGGCAGACCAGCACGCGCAGCCATACCCATGCCATCGCCAGTATTGATGAATGCATTGGTCGATGCTGCCCAGATGCGGCCGGCACCGCCGGTGGCGAATACGGTGGTTTTTGCTTCGAGCACCATAACTTCGCCGGTTTCCATTTCCATCGCGACGACACCAGTGACATCACCTTCGGCATCGCGCACCAGATCAATCGCCATCCACTCGACAAAGAAATGCGTCTTCGCACGAACATTACGCTGATACAGCGTGTGCAGCATTGCATGACCGGTACGATCGGCCGCCGCGCAAGCGCGCTGCACCGGCTTTTCACCGAAATTGGCGGTATGCCCACCGAACGGCCGCTGATAAATCGTGCCATCAGGATTACGGTCGAAAGGCATGCCGAAGTGTTCTAGCTCGTACACGACTTTGGGCGCTTCACGGCACATAAACTCGATCGCATCTTGGTCACCGAGATAATCGCTGCCCTTGATCGTGTCAAACATGTGCCAGTACCAGTTGTCTTCGGACATATTGCCCAAAGAAGCGCCAATACCGCCCTGCGCTGCTACCGTATGGGAGCGCGTCGGGAACACTTTGGAGAGCACAGCAACATTGAGGCCGGCTTCGGCGAGTTGCAGCGAGGCGCGCATGCCGGAACCGCCGGCACCGATGATAACGGCATCGAAACGACGCGAAGGAATGCTGGATTTGATGGATGCCACGGTTACACTCTCCAAAGAATCTGAACGGTCCAACCGGCACATCCCACCAGCCAGAGTATCGTCAATGCCTGCAGCAGAAGTCGTACAACGACCGGCTTCACATAGTCCATCCAGATATCGCGCATACCAACCCAGACGTGGTAGTACAACGAAAGGAAGGTTACGAAAGCAAGCATCTTGAACCACTGCTGTGCGTACAGTCCGGCCCAGCCCTCATAGCTGAAATCAGATGCACCGAAAAAAAGTACCAGAAGCACGACCGTGAACACTGCCATCACAATGGCGGTGATGCGCTGTGCGAGCCAGTCTCTCAAGCCATAGTGCGCACCGACGACGAGGCGTTTGGGTCCGATATTGTTGTTGGCCATTTCAGAATGCTCCGAACAGTTTAAGTGCAACCAGAAGCGTCAGTGGCACGCTGACCAAGAACACTATGTGGGCAGATTTGCGAGCCTCCTCTTTCGACAGACCGATGTGCGCATCCATGATCAGGTGACGTATGCCACCGCAAAAATGATGCAGATAACCCCAGCTGACGGCAAGAATAAGCAGCTTCACGAACCAATGACTCGTAAAGCCTTTGAGGGAATCAAAGGAAATTTCGGAAGTGATGCTGAGGTCGAATAGGTAAAGAATGAAGGGCAGCAGCAGAAACATCATCGCGCCGCTAACCCGATGCAAAATCGACACCACACCCGCCGCGGGCAAACGATAACGAATGATCTGCGAGACGTGAATGTTCGTGAAACGTCTTGGCGTACTTGATTCAGACATGTGCTTCTTCTCCAACGGTTTTTTGTGTTCAGTCCGACAATAGTCGAGATTCTATCTTCAAGTGCAAAGTTGGCTACAGTTCAAACGGCGCATTTTGTTTGAATTATTGACAACAATTGGTTCAGCTTAGCTCATTGTGATAATGATGCTGCTCGGTGATGTAAATGGCACGGCGCAGTTCCACAGGTCGATCCCCATAGGTAAAGGCAACGCGTTCGACACTCAGCAACGGGGTCCCCTGCACCACCCCCAACAACTCGACTGTTCCAGCGTCTGCCGGGACGGCTTTAAGCTTTTCCGAAGCGCGCACCATGGGGGTGCCAAATTCAGTCTCAAACAAGCCGTACATCGGGCCTTTGTATTCAGCCAAGCGCTCCGCAGTCAGCCCCTTGAATATCACACCGGGCAGCCAGATCTCTTCGAGAATCGTGGGTACACCCTCGAAGTACTGCAGACGCCGGATGAAAACCACTGAGTCGCCGGATTTGATATCAAGCACGCGAGCCACTTCGGCCGGCGCCCGTAGACGCTTGACTTCGAAAATCCGGTTTTCGGGCTGATGCGCCTCGCCAGCATCGGACATCAGGCGCAAAAAACGGAACTGAGCCCGGGCCTCATGATGGGTAGCCACAAAGGTGCCCTTGCCCTGACGACGAACCACCAGATTCTCTGCCGAGAGCTCGTCAATCGCTTTGCGAACCGTGCCCTGACTGACTTTGTAGCGGAATGCGAGCTCTACTTCGCTCGGAATGAGCTCCCCTGGCTTCCACTCGCCGGATTGCAGGCTTTGCGTAATGAGCGCCTTGATCTGCTGGTACAGCGGACTGAATGTCGGCGATGCACCGCTGGGACTGCCAGCGTTAGCAACTGAGCCGGGCACAGCGGCCGGGGAAACGGTTTGATTCATGGTGAGCAATTTCACCACAAATACGCATTTAACGTCCAGAAAATTGTGGCGTAATATGTCTTATATAAGATATAAGATCCGGATTGACAGAGTAAAGACGTGCGCCTAAACTCGCGAGCAAAGTTTTTCTTGCATCAATTCGGCGGAAACGCTGCACCCTTTCTTATCATTTCGACTATATTGGAGATTGAACATGGCTAAAGCCCCCATGCGCGTTGCCGTTACCGGTGCCGCTGGACAGATCGGTTACTCACTCTTGTTCCGCATTGCGAACGGCGACATGCTGGGCAAGGATCAGCCGGTCATTCTTCAATTGCTGGAAATCGCCGACGAGAAAGCCCAGAAAGCCCTCAAGGGCGTGATGATGGAAATCGATGACTGCGCCTTCCCGCTGCTCGCCGGCATGACAGCGCACTCGGATCCAATGACCGCCTTCAAAGACGCCGATGTCGCACTCCTCGTTGGCGCTCGCCCCCGTGGCCCAGGCATGGAACGCAAGGATTTACTGGAAGCGAATGCGCAGATTTTTACCGTACAAGGCAAAGCGCTGGATGCTGTGGCCTCGCGACACGTGAAGGTGCTCGTGGTCGGCAATCCTGCCAATACCAACGCCTACATCGCAATGAAATCGGCCCCAAGCCTGCCCGCAAAAAACTTCACCGCGATGCTACGTCTGGACCACAACCGCGCGTTGTCACAGATCGCTGCAAAAACCGGCAAGCCGGTCGCCTCTATCGAGAAGCTGTGCGTCTGGGGTAATCACTCACCCACGATGTATGCGGACTACCGCTTCGCCACCATTGATGGTCAGTCAGTCAAGCAAATGATCAATGACGACGCATGGAACAAAGATATTTTCCTGCCAACCGTTGGCAAGCGCGGCGGTGCCATCATTGAGGCGCGTGGACTTTCATCTGCTGCCTCGGCTGCCAACGCAGCCATTGACCACGTTCGCGACTGGGTGCTGGGTACGCATGGCAAATGGACCACGATGGGCATTCCTTCCGATGGCTCGTATGACATTCCCAACGATGTGATGTTCGGCTTCCCGGTCACCACAGAAAATGGCGAATACAAAATCGTTGAAGGTCTTGAGATCGACGCGTTCTCGAAAGAGCGCATAGCCATCACACTCAAGGAACTCACCGAAGAGCGTGAAGGCGTCAAGCATCTATTGCCATAAGCTGTAACGAGCGGCGGTCGCATCCAAGCATGCACCGTCCGCTTCTGTTGGATATCACTCCCCTCTCTATGCATCCTTCCGACGATCTGTTTCAGGGAAAGCATGTACCGGCACCACGACCGGTATGCGATCACTATGCGGGGTCGGAAAAATACAATCGACGCGTGCGACGCACGCGTAAGCCGCTGATCCTCGGTCTGCCCATGCCGGTACGGATAAAAACACATGCTGCATCGCACGAAATCCTGAGCAAGCCGGCACGCGGCGAGGTGGCATGCCAAGCTCCATGGATTATGGATTCTGCGCCCGCTCACTGGAGCGCCATTCACAATTCAGCGGTAAAAAGCCCAGACGCATTCCGACACTCGCGGGTCCCCCATGGCAAAATGAAAATTGCTGCGGGCTGTCATGCGCCTGCCAGAATCGCGTCGCATGATGTGTGCACGAATATCCATGATCCGTTGGCGGTTGCTAGCGACCCGATCAAGGCTGCTGAATCAAGACCGAGTCAGCGCAAATCAACACTGCATGACCGCGCCAGCTATCGCTATGACGAAGCGGTTCTGCAAAGAGCGAAACGAAGTGGGCAGTCAATGCCGGAAGCGGCGGGTGCCCTGATGTAGGTAAACCTTGTTCCCGGGAGGTGTCATGCGTAGCTCGATACCAAGCGCAGTGATTGTTTTGCTGAGTCTGATGACATCAACGGGTGCGATAGCCTTGGAAATGACCTGCGAATACGGCAAGCGTATGGCGATTTTCGGAGACGAGAACAAGGACAACATGATTGAGTTGCACTGGGCGGGTTATGCCTACCAGATGCAACGGGTTCCAACGACGACGGGCGCGCATCGCTTCGAGCATCCCAGCAGCGGCCTCGTCTGGATCAGCATACCGGCCAAGGCCATGCTGTTGGACCGCAAACTGGGTGCACCTGTGGCGAACGAGTGTCGCACTGGCACCATGCAACGACCAATACGTTAGCAGGGAGCGACATTGAACCATGTTCCTCTCGGCTGAATTTGAAGCAGATTTTTCGGTTTTAATAGGAGAGAACATGTCGCACAACACGCTCAACACGCTCGCGGAATTCAAATTTTCTGGCAGCAAAAAAGCTCAGTTCCATTCACTGCCCGCCTTGCAGAAATCTCTAGGCAAGAAGATCGATCGACTGCCCATATCGATCCGCATCGTGCTTGAATCAGTGCTGCGCAACTGCGACGGCAAAAAGGTCACCGAAGCACATGTACGTCAGCTCGCCAACTGGAAACCAAACGCAGCGCGCACCGATGAAATCCCCTTCGTGGTCGCCCGCGTCGTGCTGCAGGACTTTACCGGCGTACCCTTGCTCGCCGACCTCGCTGCCATGCGTGGTGTTGCAAAGAAAATGGGTAAGAACCCGAAGAACATCGAGCCGCTGGTTCCTGTTGATCTGGTCGTCGATCACTCGGTGCAGATTGATCATTTCCGCGAAAAGAATGCACTTGATCTGAACATGAAGCTGGAATTCCAGCGCAATAATGAACGCTACCAGTTCATGAAATGGGGCATGCAAGCGTTTGATACTTTTGGCGTGGTCCCCCCCGGTTTTGGTATTGTTCACCAGGTTAATCTCGAGTATCTGGCGCGCGGTGTTCACCAACGTGATGGTGTGTACTATCCCGATACGCTGGTCGGCACAGACTCGCACACCACGATGATCAATGGTATTGGCGTAGTGGGCTGGGGCGTGGGCGGCATCGAAGCCGAAGCCGGCATGCTCGGTCAACCGGTTTACTTCCTCACACCGGATGTCGTTGGTGTGAATCTCACTGGCGTATTGCGCGAAGGCGTGACGGCGACCGACCTGGTACTGACGATCACCGAAATGCTGCGTAAAGAAAAAGTCGTCGGCAAGTTTGTAGAATTCTTTGGTGAAGGTACGGCATCACTGTCCCTCACAGACCGTGCAACGATCGCCAACATGGCACCCGAGTACGGCGCGACCATGGGTTTCTTCCCTGTGGACGAAGCCACCATCGATTATTTCCATGGCACCGGCCGCACCAAGGCAGAAATCGACGCCTTCGAAGCCTATTTCAAAACGCAAAACCTGTTTGGCATACCGAAAGTTGGCGATATCGATTACAGCAAAGTCGTCGAGCTCAATCTGACCTCAGTCGCTCCTTCGCTCGCCGGCCCCAAGCGCCCGCAAGACCGTATCGAAATCGGCCATGTGAAATCAACCTTCCGTGATTTGTTCGCCAAGCCTGTCGCTGACAATGGCTTCAACAAAAAAGCTGATGATCTCGACGCCGAATACACCAACGCAGACGGTGTGCATCTCAAAAACGGTGACGTGCTGATCGCAGCCATTACCTCATGCACCAACACTTCAAATCCGAGTGTCTTGCTGGCTGCTGGCCTGCTGGCCAAAAAAGCAGTCGCTGCCGGTCTGACGGTGGCACCGCATATCAAGACATCACTGGCACCCGGGTCACGTGTCGTTACCAAGTATCTGGAGGCGGCAGGATTACTCTCCGAACTCGAGACACTCGGCTTTGGCGTAACCGCCTATGGCTGCACGACCTGTATCGGCAATGCAGGTGACCTGACGCCGGCAATGAACGAAGCGATCGTGAAAAACGATGTGGTCGCGGCCGCAGTCTTGTCAGGTAACCGTAACTTCGAAGCACGGATTCACCCTAACATTCGCGCCAACTTCCTCGCATCGCCACCCTTGGTGGTCGCTTACGCGATCGCAGGCAATGTCACGATCGATCTAATGACTGAGCCGCTGGGCAAGGGCAAGAACGGCCGTGATATTTACATTGGCGACATCTGGCCCACGAGCGCAGAAATCAACAAGCTCATGAAGCACGCGATGAATGCAAAAACCTTCAAAGACAACTACGCTGATGTCAAAGGCGCACCCGGCAAGCTGTGGGAAGACATTCGTGGCGTTGCCAGCGGCGAAGTCTACAACTGGCCTAAATCCACCTACATCGCCGAGCCACCTTTCTTCGGTGATTTCGAGATGCAACCCAAGGCCGCCGCTACCCGAATTACAGACGCACGCGCGTTAGGTGTGTTCGGTGACTCGATTACCACCGACCACATTTCGCCCGCTGGCTCCATCAAGGAATCCAGCCCGGCCGGTAAATGGCTGCTGGCAAACGGCGTGCTCAAAGCGGACTTCAACTCCTATGGCTCACGACGCGGCAATCATGAAATCATGATGCGCGGTACCTTCGCCAATGTCCGTATCAAGAACCTGATGATTCCAGCGCAGCCGGATGGCTCACGCATCGAAGGCGGATTGACGATTCATCAGCCCACTGGTCAGGAAATGTCGATCTACGATGCCGCGATGAAGTACGTAGCTGACGATGTACCGACCATGATCTTCGCGGGCGAAGAATACGGCACCGGTTCATCGCGCGACTGGGCTGCCAAAGGCACGCAACTGCTCGGCGTTAAAGTCGTGGTCGCGCGATCGTTTGAGCGTATCCATCGCTCGAATCTGGTCGGCATGGGCGTCCTGCCGCTGCAATTCATCGGCAACGACAGCGTCTCATCGCTCGGTATTACCGGCAACGAGCGCTACGATCTGCTGGGCTTGGAAAATGACATCAAGCCTCAGCAGGAAGTCACGCTCGTGATCCACCGCGCAAACGGCCAGAGCCAGCAGGTCAAACTGCTGCTGCGTATTGATACGCCAATCGAAGTGGATTACTACCACCATGGTGGCATCCTGCCCTTCGTGCTGCGTCAATTGCTCGCCGCCTGATGGTCAAACGTCAGCCGGCGCCTCATAACCGGCTGACGTGTTAAATGCTGGAAACTAAAAATACAGGGAGACACTTATGTGGAAAATTCTCGTCGCGTTCATCATTTTTGCCGCGATTTCACTGTTCGCACTTTTTAAATCGGACGGCAACATTAGTATGCAAGGCGAGGCCGCGGGCCATGACGCAACGCAAGCACACGAAGCAAACAAACCAGCGACTGAGCCACCGGCCGCTGATAACGCCCAACCTGCCGCAGCACCTGCCGCGTCGACAGAGCCAGAGAAGAAGTAAAGTTTTCAAGCAGATCGACAGATGCACCAGCGCGGCTTGTCCGCGCTTTTTTTTGGAATCTCTCGAACATCAACAGCCCTGCCTAGTGACTTCCATTAGAATCGGGCCTTCAACTCATGACCGATCTGCTCCCGAATGCGCCGCCTGCAAACCACGCCTACCCGAAAATTTTCCGCCGACAGCCAGCGTCTGGCCTCACTGGCGCAATCCATTGCGCGTGCCTATAGTCGACTCGAAGAGCGCGGCTGGGGAGAACGTCTGGATCAAGCTTTAAAGAAATTACTCTCGGGCAATCAACAACAAATAATCGATAGCGCGCTTGACCACTTGTTTCACACCGATCTCGATGCCTATGACGTCCTGCTTGATGCCATAGAAGCGGTCAGTTCAAGCTGCCGTCTTGAGCACGATGGCAAAACCTATGACGCGCTGCTGGTAGCCGTTCCCATACTTGCGTGGACACGTTTTTCGATTGCGTCGGGGCCCATTGCGGCTGGGACACTACAAACCATCTCAGCCCATCTGCATGGCCATATTCTTGCGGCTGCAACCCGGACTTCCATTACGCCGGCACTGTATTCGATTGATCAGCTGCCGCGCACCTATTGCGAGACGTATCAGCTAACGCAGCGCATGAGCGAGGCAGCACTGGCGGGCAAAGCCACCAATGCGCCGAGCGTGCTGCCAGAGACTGCTGCTTTTCTGGCAGACACACGCTATCTGTTGCTGGTCGTGGCTGCAGAGGAAGGGCATCCCTTGCTGCGCTGGCAGGAGGAAGAAGCCGGTTCCAGCTTACATTCGAGCAGCAGCGCAGCGCTGACGCAATGGCAAACCCAGGCAGGTCCCAATCTGCAGAATCTATTGCCGGGCTGCGGCATCGAACTGTTGCTACCGGGTGCTTACTACGTCGCGTGTCGCGAAGCCGACAAGGCCATCCGCCCCATCTCATTGCGTGCTGCAGTCAACTACCTGACCACAGCACTCGCCACGGAACCGGGACAACTCGAGGTCATTATTGCTGGCTTTGGCGATGAAACCAATGGCATGCGTGTCGATGAGCTCAGGATCAGTTTTGGGGTCGTCGACAACTCGGATGTTTACTACGGTGTGGTTTGGCCGCTATATGACGACGAAAGTGCGGATGACTATATATCCACGATCAGCAATCGTCGGCTCGGCATACAAATACCACAGTCACCAACACAGCAAATCATCGCCGTACTCAGAGAAACTGGAGTAACGCGCATACAGCAAGTCGATACTATTTTCCCGCCAGAGTTTTGCGATGATTGTGGCTCGCCGTTATTTTGCGATTCGGCAGAAGATATCGTGCATGCTGAAATGCCTGAGGAGTCCACACAAAATCAGGGGCATCTGCACTGAAGCGGCTGACAGTGCAGCATCTGCGCGGACCGTCTCTGCTATAATTCAGCGCTCGTCGGGGCGTGGCGCAGCCTGGTAGCGCACTTGCATGGGGTGCAAGGGGTCGCGAGTTCGAATCCCGCCGCCCCGACCAATAGAATCAAGTACTTAGACCAATCTTCGGATTGGTCTTTTTGCTTTCTGGAGCCAGGTCGAGAAAAAGTGCACAACAAAGTGCACAACAAAATACAGACCTTGATTTCACCAAATGAAAGCGGTGGTTAACTCCCCTCAGCTCGTGCAACGGTAAGGCATCGGCTCCCACCCAGACGATGGCATCTTGATTAGGGCAAGGCCCAAAGCAAAGCAGTTGCTACCCGGAGCCGAGCAGTACTTTGCGTGCTACCCCATCCCTCAACTTATTTACGATGGGCGTCTTGCAACAGCTGCATAAGCACCGTGTGGACAGCATCATTAGCTGGAGCCGGCTGGATAGTGCAACGCGGGTTAAAGGCGTTTAAGGAAGCGCCTCAATAAACGCAATGTTTGATGTGGTAGGGTCACCTCATTCTTGACTAAACCTTGACTCGCAGATCCCAGATGATGGATCTTTTATTTCATCGAAACCTGAAGGTGACCTTCTTCTTCGCTGCGTATTCGAGTTCGGAGAAACTTCGTTGCATGAGCAGTCTCGCTATCAGTGGGCGCAGACATGATTCTAAATCGGCAACTGCGCTATTGGAAGCGCTGTAGGGAATAAATCAGCGCTTCCTTAACTGTTCTTGTCGCATTGATATTATTTCCCACCCCGAGGTGCGGTAGTAATTACGACTCGGCCCACAGAACAAAGATGCTCTTCGCTCCTGAGCTGATGCTAGGATATAAATAAACAGACATAAAAGCGACACTATCAGCTGACTTCGCATATGCTGTAAAGTGGATGTTCGGCGTTATACTAGATTTGTTC
>Ga0315905_10000417_pt1 | contig 46723 bp, 54 predicted proteins | sample LakEriMetagenome_5_FD_203522 | JGI IMG/M metagenome (GOLD analysis project Ga0315905, IMG submission 203522) | Freshwater fungal communities from buoy surface, Lake Erie, Ohio, United States - Buoy 4 MA121 | ecosystem: Environmental > Aquatic > Freshwater > Lake | place: USA: Lake Erie, Ohio...
ACTCATAATCCTTTGGTGGAGTGTTCGAATCACTCACGGCCCACCAAGTTTCTGGCGGTAGTTCAATGGACAGAACAGTAGCCTTCTAAGCTATCAATCCAGGTTCGATTCCTGGTCGCCGGACCACTTGACATCTTGCCCTTTTGGCGTTATACTGTAGTTACAGTAAAAGAAAGGGATTATATGTCCAAATATACTTTCATCGTTAATCACAAAGTCAAAGAGATCCTGGAACTTGCTGACAGTCTCCGCAAATGCCTAGAGTATCCTAACAGCGAAAACTCCGGCGATGAGCGTCGCTATTCGGAGCATTTTGAACAGAAGATCCTAGAAGTCATCAAAAAACGCAAATAACCTTTTGGTTGACAGGGTCTTTGTTTGGTGCTATAATACTTACATACAGACACAAAAGGAGCGCGATATGGGTTACAAGGTTCTTAACACCGTAGACAACATGCGTGACAACTATGGCCCACGCAAGGGCTTAGAAGGCCCGTACAATTTCAACGGCAGAGTGTTGTATTATGACAACAAAGAGGGCAAGTACTATGACCCACGCTCAGACTTCTACGTGAGCCATTCAGAGTACTTCCAAATCGTAGGGTTGTTGACAGCCTGAGCATTTGGCAGTATAATTAACACATAGACACACAAAGGAGCGAACGATGAAATTGGAAAAAGCATTGAAACTATTAAACCGTGAACGTCTAGATTACCTAGAATCATTCACCAGCTCCGTCACTGGGGTTGAGCGAGCAGGCACATTGAGTGCATGGGTTGACTTCCGAGCCAACTACGGTTGTCCAGACGTAGATGAGAAAGAGCATAAGGCGCTTGAAGCCGTGCAGAAGTATGTGGCAAAAATACAACAAGAAGCTCTAGACCAACTAGGCCAGACATATACCTATTGACAGGTTTGCCAAAAGGCAGTATAATCAATACATACAGACACAAAGGAGCCCAAATGTTTCATACAGACAATCAAGTAGAGTTTAAAGAGATCCTGCGCAAGTTCTCCGATGCTACATACGAGAACTATGGTTCACACGCCTATGCCGCTGGCTACTTGGAGAGCATGGCTGTACAGATGCTGGCGCTGATGAGCAAGCGCGAGCAAAAGGGCTTTATCGACAGCATGGCGGCTGTTGTTAAAAAACAACGTGAACTGGCTTGACACTCTAGCCCAAAGACAGTATAATAGACACATAGACAGCAACAAGGAGCGAACCAAATGGCTAAACTATTAATCACTACACAGACTTACGAGAACTACGGTGCCCATGATTGGGACGGTACAGGCCAGTGCCCACAGTACTGGAAAGCCAAGGGTGGTTCAGACTACGTGGTCAAGAAGGTCAACGTCAACAAGGTCACAGAGACTGTGATGGGTGTGCGTGGGCAGATCGAGTGCGACAACTATGCATTCCGTGAGACGATCATTGATTGGACTATCGTTGCTGACGATGCGCTCACAGAGTTTGAGCAGAGCCAATTGGACTACGAAGGCAAGATCCGCTACGGTTCTAAAGAGATTGCCTGGTAACCCTTTGGTTGACTGGGTTATTGATTGGTGCTATAATACATACATAGACAACAAGGAGCAGAGATGACAGGCTTAGAAATTATTGTAACAGTGGTGGTGGTGGCAGTGATTTTTGCTGTCAAGGTTTGGATCCTCACAAAGATTTAAGGAGCAGAGATGAGCGTTAGAGAACACATTGTAATTGATACCCGCCACGGTGGCCCATACGATCGCGGCATGGCAGACAGCTACTACCGCAGAGGCAGGACGCCACACTACTACATGGCAGACACAGGCAGTTCACCTCGTGTAGGCTACAAGGACATGACGCCTGATGAAGTAGAAGCCTATAACGCAGGCTATGATGACAACGAAGAAGCTGGTGACTATAAGGAGTGGTTATGAAACTGTTTGAAGCTACTGTACGCAGGCCCGATGGCTCAGAGTTCAAAGACCGGGTGGGTGCAATGGATGCACAAGAAGCCCGCAGACTGTTGCAAGAACGCCACGGTCCTAGAGCTGTGCCCTATATGCCGCATATGATTCCTAGTTAACCCTACGGTTGACTAGGTTATTGATTGGTGCTATAATTAACACATAATAAGAAATAAGGTTGCTGAAGTAAAGAGCATTTAAGGACGCTGAGGAACAGTGTTCTAGCCCTAGAGGAACTAGGGCACTTAGATGGGGCAACGATTGACAGAGCGATAGATTGGTGCTATAATACATACATACACACACAAAAGGAGCGAGAGATGACTAAAGTAAATTATGACCGTTTTGCTAGTTTTGACATTAACGAAGCCTGTGACCACTTTGACAGCACAGACCAAAAGGCCTGGAAGAAGATTGGCAAGTTCATCGTAGCAGATGGACAGGACTATGCGAACGTTATGGTAGAGGGTTTTGACTATGACCAAGAAGATGTAGGCGATGGCGAGTACGCGGCATTTGACGCAGGTGTTAAGTATGCACTGACTAAGATGAACATTGCCTTTGAGGCGGCAGGCATTGACCTCCAAGTATGCGAGATAGACTTGGTAGAGAGCATGGGCTTTGTGCTTGTACGTGCAGACGACGAGCCCGAGGACTTTGTAAAACGAGTGCTTAAGAAGCCCGTCTTAATGGTTGACAGCTGGATCTAAAGCTGTTATAATAGATACATAGCAAGGCGATCCTCGTATGTAAGAACCCAGCAGAAATGCAAAAAGGGTTGTAACTAAAGGATACGGAGAGAGTTTAGAGACTCTGCCTAAGCTAAACAACAAATAGGAGCGACACTATGCGTACAGTACAAGAGATCAACCAAGCCATTATGTTTGGCGACTTCACCAACACAGACCTAGTATCAATCATTGATGCAGTCAAATGGAAACGTGCTACCCTAGCCAAACTGACCAAAGCGAGTTTGGCAGTAGGTGATTCAGTAGAGTTTACCAGCTCAAAGACAGGCATGACATTGATTGGCCGTGTAGAGAAGATAGCCATTAAATATGTAACGGTCAGAACCAATCAGGGTGCATGGCGAGTGCCGGCTAACATGTTGTCCAAATTGGATGACTTAGTAGCCGCTTAATAGTATAATAGACACACACACAAACACACATAGGAGCGAACTTGATGACTAAAGGATACAGAGTTTTGAGCTTAGAGACCGCAAAGAGCAAGCCATCAAAGGCTACTAGTACAGGCTTTGACATCGACACAGATGCGCTCAAAGCCAAAGAACAACAACTGGCAGGCGTAACAGATGACGAGATCATGGAACGCTTGCGCACACGATTCAACATCTTGGACGACATGACACGTGCCGTTAAGAAGGGTGATGTACGTGCTATGATCGTTACAGGCCCTCCGGGTGTAGGCAAATCGTTTGGTGTAGAGAAGGTACTGTCAAAGCACGATGTGTTCGCAGATGTAGCACAGAACGAGAAGCTGAAGAAGTATGAAGTGGTCAAGGGCGCTATGAGTGCTATTGGACTCTACAGTAAGCTGTACGAGTACTCAGACAAGAAGAGCATCCTAGTGTTCGATGACTGTGACTCAGTGCTGTTAGATGACCTTAGCCTTAACATCCTTAAGGCAGCATTGGACAGCTCAAAGAAGCGTATGATCCATTGGAACACAGACTCACGCTTGTTGCGCTCAGAGGGTGTGCCTAACTCATTCGAGTTTAAGGGTGGTGCTATCTTTATTACTAACATCAAGTTTGACAACGTGCGCTCTAAGAAGCTACGTGATCACTTGGAAGCATTAGAGAGCCGTTGCCACTACTTGGACTTGACTATTGACACAGAGCGTGAGAAGTTGTTGCGTATTAGACAAGTGGTTAGCGAGTGCGGTATGCTAGATGACTACGAGTTTAGCGACTTAGAGAAAGAAGTATTGATTGACTTTGTAGATGATAACAAGAAGAAGCTGCGGGAACTGTCATTGCGTACAGTACTAAAGATAGCAGACTTGAAGCGTAGTATGCCCAGCAATTGGCGTGCTGTTGCAGAGGTTACATGTATGCGTAGAGCATAACTGTAGCAGGGCTAGGCCCTGTAGAGTACACTCTAAGTCCGATTCGCTCCCGGCTGTGTATTTAGCAGGCTAGCCCATGTAAACACTGAGAGGTGTTTCAATCCTAACTGATCCGATTCGCTCCCGGTAGGTTAGGATTTTTTTTCTCTCTGGTGGCCGGCCGGTGAGGCAATTGGTGGGGTCGGGGTATACAAATATAATCTTAATACTTACTTACTATACGCTTAACACCCCACATGTGCTAAATCACCACCACAGAAAGAAAAGTACTCCACCTAAATTTTTTGCGCGGTAATTTTTTTTTGGGCTGTAGACCCATTTCGGGCTACTCTGCTTATACGGTGTTTTTATTGATTTTTTAAAACCTCTACTGCGAAGCAGTGTGCTAGAGCGTAGCCGCTAGCACTGATAGTCTTTATACGCGAGCCAACTGTTTAATACGCTCTAGTTCATCTGTTGCTGTAGCTGTTACGGGTGCGGTTTGTGGTGCCATCTTAGCTTGTAGTGCTGATACAGCCTGTCCTGCACCTTTACTCACATTACCCACTGCACCAGCAATGTCACCTTGTGCTAGACTAGTGGCAGCACTGATACTTTTGGCTGCTGTTGCTGCCGTACCACCTGCTGCCAATGCGGCCTGCTTGACATCACCTTGTGCCAGTGCTGAGCCAACATTAACAGCTCGTGCTACTTGTGCTAGATTACCACCTACTGCACCAGCTAGTGCATTTAGAGCAGTCTTACTGTCACCAGCTTCTATAGCATCTGCGGCAGCGGCTATAGCTTTGATCAGTCGAGTCTGTGGTATAATGTCCGTTACTTTGTCTAGTATAGGATAAGTTTTCATCCAACCAGACAGCTTGTTTAACAGCGTTTGTGGTTGTTCTTTTTGTGGATCTATTGTGCCTATGAGTGCTTGTATATCAGCTACGTCTTTTGGCGTGGGTTCTGGGTCCTGTGCAGTGGGTGTGGCAACTACGGGTGCGCCCGTTGCAGGAGGTTGAATCAGTTCTCTTAGTAACATAAGTGTATTTATCGATTGGCCTATTTGTGCGAGGTTATTAACTAGGGTTTTAACTGTTGTAAATTTTGTTTTTGCGCTTCGCCGCTTCGCGGCTGGACTCTGGTGCCGATCTGGGCGGGTTCTAGGGGTGGTAAAAAAAGCCCATGTGCGGGCTTTCTTTGAGTGGCAACGGCCCTTAGGCCTGCGCTTCTCCCCAACGTAGAATCAAGTTGGCATTGGTTGCACCGCCTGCTACTTTAAACACATTGATAGCCAACACGTCTGGACCATTGGGGAATGTACCTCGTCCACCAATGGTAGTACTGGTAAGTTCTTTTAAGGCATCTAAACTTAACGAATTAGTTTCCCCGGGGTTAGCCACGAATGAGAATACAGTTTCACCTGGTAGAGCAAACAAACTACCGAACTGGAATGTTAATGTTCCGCCGGCGCTAACCGATGTGGTCATTGACTGTGTGAATGTAATCCTGTAGACAGTGGTAGCTCCATATGTCCTACTGGAAATTACGCTTACACTGGTACCAGCTGGGAATTTAGTATCTGTTGTAGCGACCCTGGTGTTGGCCACTGCCCCACTGGCCGTCCAGGTGGCTGATGTGAAGAACAAGAAGTTAGTACCCGTGTAAGTGTTGGCAGAACCAGCTGCTGTTACAACCACTGTTTGATCGTTGCCCGAACCTGCAGTGCTGTTGCTGTTGGCCGCGGCACTCATGACAATACGTGTATGACTCACAGTGGCCAAAGTGATATAGCTTCTTGTTACACTAAGGATAGTTTGACCGCCTGTGATGAATGTGGCCAAACTCAACGAGTCACCTACTGCAATACTACCAGCTCCTCCTAGAGCGTCGTATGCAGCATCAGTAATCAAGAAGTCAGTTCTACCTGTGCTAAGAGCTTGTGTGTATGTACCACTGCTCGCGGAAGTCACTGTTACTGTTACATTATTGCCTGTGCCTGCTGTACTGCTGGCAGAGCCTGCTGAACTCATAACAACACGACTGTAGAGAGTTCCATTAATTCTAACATAGTTAGCAGTAATACTACTGATAGTTTGACTGCCTGTGAGGAATGTAGTAGCACTCAACGGGTCAGTGACTGCGCTAGTGCCAGTCGATGTAGTTAAAAAGTCTGTTCTAGCAGAACTGATCGCTGAAGAATAAGTTGTGGGCAACACAGAAGTCAATGTAACGCTGACGTTACTATCACCTACAAAAACGCCTTGGGGACTAGAACTATTGGGGAATTGCGTTAGGTTTATACGGGTGTAAGCTACGCTGTTGTAGGTAGTATAATTTCTTGTAACTGAGCTTATGCGCTGCCCACTTACAAGATAAGTGGCTGCAAACAGTTGATCGCCTGATGCACCTGTAATAACTGTTGTATTTGAAGTTAGTGCATCGTATGCCGCAGTAGTAACTAAGAAGTCATTTCTAGAGGTAGAAATTGCTCGTCGATAATTTCCAATGAATGCACCACTATCTAAGTTAACAGCAGTTAGTGTAGCTGTGACACTGCCCGGACTAAACGACACGGCTGTTACAGTTTGTGTACTTGCAGCGAACGATTTAGCCACCAAGTTGGCTGTGAATGCACCCTGTATTGTGGCATTGGTAGTTGTCAAGCTGCCACCCCATGATACAGAACCACCTGATGCAATCTGTGCAAAGCTAGGTTGTCCACCAGCGGCTTGACCGCTTAGTCCAGTCCAAGTGATCTTAGTAGGATCAGTAGGATAGTTAATAGGATTCAATACACCTTCAATAACGATACCACCAGCATTATTAGGAGTAACGCCGGCCCATGTTAGGTTAACACCATATGTACCGCTAGCACCTGTACCTGATGCAAACTCTGGGGCAGTTGAACTGAATGTTCCTGTGCTAGTAGCTTGATACCAGTTCTTAACACCTGCTGCGGTTGTACGTGTGTAATATTGTCCACTAGTAGCAGTACCGCCACTAGACCATGTGTTACCAACAAACGGATCTGCTGACGACACTGGGTCACTGGTAATGCTAATACTTGACAGTAGTAACTGCGCTCTGTTTAACAGTTCTTTTTCACCTAGGTCACCAATCTGAGCATTGCTAACACTAGGTGCTAGACGAATCAAGAATGCAGTTTTCTTTTCTACGCTAATCGCTGTATTAGTTGCAGCATAGTTAAAGATGTAGCCACGATCACTGTCAAACTGACCGTCAATCATAAACGCTGAACCCCAGTGACTAATAATAGGAGTGACTGTGTTTGAAACCAGCACAACTCCTGCCTTGGCTGCGTGTGTTGTAGCTGCCGCTGCTGTAAATGTACGTTGGCTACCTGCTGTGAATTGTGTTAGACCTGCAGCACGAGTACAACCTGTTAAGGCAGTATTTGTTCGTCCAGTAAATCGTATTAGTTCATTGTCAATATAAACAGTGCCGCTGTTCGGGAACCAGTAGGTATTTTCCAACGGAATAGTGGTCTGTGTAATGGTCATTGCTTCAGATAACTTACCAATAGCACCTTCGTTACTGACTTCATATCGAACAGGTTGGTTACCGGTACGCATATATGCTTCAGAGTTCACGTTTGAGTTACGGAATCTGTGAGCAAATACATAATTACCATCGCTGCCCCTTAGCATGAAGTCAATAAATCCTGCACCGTACCATGTATGTTGAATACCGATCATCTGCATTTTAGTGACATCAAGATTGTAACCGCTAGGACCAGTGCCGTTTAATGCATCTAGATTCCAGTCTTCTTGAGGAACTTGTAGATCAACTGTCTTCATCATCTTAGCATCGACAACATTGAAAACACCTCGAAAATCTGGAGTTACAGTTAGGATCGTATCACTAATAATGTTACTAACCACATGAGTCATACCTCGAATAACCACTCGTTCACCTGCAGCTAATTGTTCTGTAAATCTACTATTTGTACCTGTAACAGTATTTGAGTTAGAGTTAATAGCAATACTACCAGCAATCTGGAACGTACTTGATCGTCTAACCACTGCCATTCTTACACCGTCATATTGATAGAACATACCGTTTTGATCGTCAAATATGCCTGCGCGAATTGTTGCACCGTGCCAATTTTTAACAGACATTTGGCAAGGGCTACCAAGTGAGGCAATATTTGCACCTAGTGTGCGTTGCGCAATAATTGATAGCTGTCTTTCATTTGCAACGTCAGTAACTGTATATGTTCCGTTAAACCCACTGGTTATTACACCGCTAATAATAATGATGCCACCTACTTGACATCCGTGATCAGTGTCGTCAGTGACTAGCGTAATAATAGCGCCAACTGCAGTACTAGTAGCAGTTAATGATCTTATATCATAGCTAGGCGCAAATAGAGCACCAGTATTGTACGTAACACCTTTACCTGATTGATAACGAATGTATTTCTTACTCATACGTAGAGCATTTGCTCCATGGCTCGGACTGGCTGTACCTAGCTGGACTCCACCGTCAAAAGGTCTATGAACAAAGAAGCTGTCAGGACGAGCATATACAACTCCAACTAAGGTATTATCAATTGTTCCAGTCGTTCTTGCTGTGTATCTAATAGTATCTCTGTCAGGAACAGATTCTACAAAAAACGGGCCAGCTGCAAGTTGAGCTCCTGTGCCAACACTAGATATTGCAGTGGTAATTGTAGATCCAGGAACTAATCCGTGTGCAGTATTAAACGCAACCTGAATAGTGGCAATAGCACTATATGTTATACCAGTGTTCCCGCTGGCTATTTGGCTTGTAGTTACTTCGCTGGTTGTAAATGCACTATAAAAATCCTTAGAAGGAGAACTAATAGGAGTACCTGCTGTAGTTACACTTTGAATGGCTCCGCCTGAGTTTACACTAGCTACTTCAATAGATGCTGCAGTAGATACAGTAGATACAGTAAATTCTCCGTTGTATGTTGTTACAGTGGCAACATTGAATGTTGCAGTTCCTGTGCCACCTGTGATAGTTAATGTTTGTCCAGCAATAAATCCTGTACCACCGTTAGCAACAGTAATACTAGTAACTGCACCGTTACCTACTGTCTGTACATTAAAAGTAGCATTGCCGTCGCCGCCTGGGATTGTTAAAGTATTACCGACAGTATATCCACTGCCACCATTAGTAATGGTAATACCTTTAACAGCGTTAAGCTCGACAGAGTAGTTAATAACTAATCCAGTTCCAGACCCGCCGGTTGGGCTAACTGCAGACCCAGCAGTGGTATATCCAGTACCTCCTACTAGAGTATTAAAAGCACTAACTGAGCCTATAATGTTAGCAATAATATCTACAGTAGCACTTGAACCACTACCGCCTGAGACACTTACTCCGTTAGCAGTGGTATAGCCACTGCCGCCTACTAGAGTGTCGGTAGTAAGAATTGTACCTCGGGCAGCGCCACCGATAATGCTTACAGTATCACTAGGAGCATAACCAACTCCCGGATTTACAATAGTAATAGATGTTATTCCGCCAGAGACGGCAACAATATTAGCAGTAAGTCCTGTGCCTGATCCGCTAGTAGAAGTTAACAACCCATTGGCAGTTGTATAACCAGTTCCTACGGGGTTCGGTGCACTGTACGTCAATACTGCCCCTATTCCTAACGGGTTAGTAATAGTAATAACTGCACCTGGCGAATATCCGGTACCTCCAGAATTTACAGCTACCGCAGTTACCACACCGCTTGATTGGGTAACATTAACAGTTAGTCCAGTACCTGCACCGCTACTAGTAGCAACTCCTGTTGCTGTAGAATAGCCAGAGCCCCCAATTAGTGTGCCATTATCTAAAGTTGATACAGTGAATGCAGGGGTAGCTCCTGTAACAGTAATAGTTGCGTTGTTTGTTGGAGTTGTTCCTCCTAACTGATTACCATTTATAGTAATAGTATCATTTTCTACATAGCCGCCGCCTGTGCTAGTTACAGTTGTTGAATAGGTGCTGCCGCTTCGGGCAACAGTAAACACTGCCGAACTACCACTACCACTTGTTGCATTTTGCGTTAAACTTGTATAGTTCTCTGAACTTCCTAAAATAGTACTTGTTAACGACCCACCTAGACTAATAGTATTTCCTACAATATTAGTAACAGCTACACCTACGCCGTCACCTCGATCAAATAACATACCCGGACTAATGCCCGTAGTACTATTAACAACAATGTCAGTATCCCCAATACTAGCAGGATTAGCAAGCGTAGTAGATGCGGATACTCCGCCATTACCTACAACACTGGTTACTTGTGTACCTGTAGAAATTCCAGTTCCGGACAACGGAGCTCCAATTGGCGGAATTGTTCCAGTAAATCCAATAAAGTCTCTACCTAAAGGAGTAATTAATACAGTGGTAACAGTTCCGCTACTACCGCTAGAAAATACGCTAAATGCAGGAGTTCCAATTGCTGACCCTGTATAGAACCCGCCTTTTCTTAGCTGTGTAGCTGATGTAGCTAGAACTTGGCCGTTTGTGCCAACTTTAGATTTTGCATAAAAACTTAAAGTAGTCGCCGATCCTACAGCAGCTATTAGGAACGTACCTTCTGCTCTACTGAATCCGCTAACGGCATTGTTTAATGCTTTAATTGTAATAGGGTCGCCTACTAGTAGACTATGAGCACTTACTGTAGTAACAGTAATTAAACTGGCTCCAATGTTACCAGTCCCGGAACTTCCGTCTGTAACTACATTAGATACTGGAATATCTGATCCCGGAATTTCGTAGATACTGGGATAGTTACGCATCTGTGCAATAGCCTGCCACTTAGTTGGTTGTAATCCGTATTCAAAGTCAGCGTCAAGCATTGACTGCGGAATACCAATTTTCATACGTTCCATTGCATCAGTGGCAATCGGATTTAGTCTTACCTGTTGGTCTTTGCCTTCAACAAATATTTGAATGTTGTCAGTAACCATCATATCACTAGTATCAACACTAAACGTTAATTTTGTGATTTTATCAACACCGTAAATTGCACCGCCAAAGTCTGCATCATATTCTTCGCTGTATGTAACTTCGGCTCCTAGTGTAGAGTCTGCAAAGTTAAACATAATTTGATTTCTTGAGGCGTTAGTAATTAATAAGAAATCTTTTAATTTAAAAAATCCTGGAACTTTAATATATGCTGTATTAGAAATTTCAGTAGGGAGGAAATCTATTCCATCACTAATTACATCGAGAATAGTATTGCTTAATTCTTTAATTCGAGTGTTTGCAAATACCTCTGGTACATTAGCATTATCTGTTACTTGGTTAACTAAAATTTGTCTAGAACTAAATCCTACATTATCCCAAATATAATTTTCAATTAGATCTCGAATAAAGGTATGTACTGATATTTCAGGTTCTCTATCACCGTCGACTTGAGCAACACCGTTTTCCCAATATTTGCTGGCATTAAAGTTAGTCTGTCGATTACCGCCATTTTTAAGATCGCTAATATATCCTTCTAAAATATAACTTACGTCTCGTCGACATTTTTCTGCGTTGTATGTATAGAATACAAACGGTGATATATTGTTATCAATATTATATTGTATAAATGCCAGTGCTTCCTCTTGAATATATTTTTTATTTCTATTAAGTAATGATACTGCATTTGGTAATAGGCCGCCATTTTGTCTGTCTGGCGCAACTGGTGCGGGCAATGTACTAAGACCGGTGTCGATCACATCAATGATGATGTCAGCCAATGCAACAAATTCAGAATATGCGCCTGCTTCTGCGGCAGCGCCTAACAGAACCTGCGATTCACCTACAAGATTTAACACAGACGAATCAGCATCGTTGTTTAGAATAAAATCATTAATTAGTGTCTTAATTGTAGTTTGTACATCGACTTCAACATCACCCGATACTACCTGTAACACACCGCCGATATAATATCGCGAGGCGTTAGCATAGGTTAAAGAATTTCCGCCATATGTAAGATCGTAGATATAACCATCTAGTACATACCCTATGTCCCTTTTACATTTTAATTCTCTCGTAGCATCATAAACGTACCCGTACCAAATACTGCCGATAGTGCCACCGTTGGCGTCTATTTGATTTTTAATGTACTGGTTAGCTTCTTCTATTACAAAAGTTTTATTAGCAGTAATTAACGCTACTGCATTGGGAAATTCGTCATAAGCAGGCGGTATTACCCCTGGATAAAACTTATAATTGCTCAGCTGCTTCTTTGCCATTTAACTCTGTCCTTGTTTTTAACTTAATGCTACTGCCATTGCTGCTGATCGTGCGTCGACATATTGTTTGTTGGTTGCATGGGTAGTAGCAGACGGTGCCTGTGCTACTACCACATTAGCGTTGGCTGTGATATTATTGGTTACTGTTAAACTGTTTAGTGTGCCCACGCTGGTAAGACTAGATGACGTTACCGTTGAATTTATAGTAGAACCAGTTAACGCTTCTGCTGATGCTGTTGCCGGTATGGTAATATTTGCGCTGCCATTAAAACTTACACCATTTATCAATCTTGCGGTTCGTAGTGTTGTTGCAGTTGTAGCATTTCCAACAACTGCGCCAGTATGTGTACCTGCGGTATTACCAGTAACATTACCAGTAACATTACCAGTAACATTACCAGTAACATTACCAACTAATGTGCCTGTAATAGTTCCAGAAGCCGTAATGTTGTTGAAACTAGGAGATACAATCGGTTGTACTTCCCACGATATTCCGTTCCACAGCCATGTATCGGCACCCACAGCTAGGGTGTCATTTACTGCTGGACTGCTTGGAAAATTTATTGCCATATTATTATCCTATATACCATATTTAGTTATATTGCCGTGTTGTATCAACTGTTTTCATATTAGAATGTTATCACAGTAGGAGTACCTGTACCTGCTGCATTAGTTAACGCAATATCAGATAATGTTAATGAACTGGTTGCTCCGCTTAGTGATCCAATATTGTCAGCTAATGTACTTGTTGCAGGTGTAAGTGTACTTGCGGCATAGGTATAGGTGAATCCACCCAGTGAATATGTTCCAGTTAACGTACCGTCGCTAGGAAACTTGGTTAATAATGCAACAGCAACACCACTAACATATGTAACTCCAATATTGTACATACTGCCGGAGGAATCTAGTGCTATACCGTAAGATTGATCGCTGGCAGTAGTGGACAACTTTCTTTGCCATTGTAGCGTACCAGCTGAATCATATTTAGCAGTAAAAATATCATAATTTGCACCGCCGCTGCCACTGATATCTCCGTAGGCAGTAACATAAACATTATTAGATGAATCTACTGCTGCCCCAACGGCAAATATTGTTGCACTTCCAGTCAAACTTCTTTGCCATTCAATGGCACCACTAGAATTATACTTAGCTACAAGAATTCCTATACCATTTATCAATCCAGTAACATAGATATTGTTGGCGGAATCAACCACTACACCGTTACCAGCGTCACTTCCTCCAGTATTATTTCCTAATGTTCTTTGCCATTGTAGTGTACCGGTAGTATTATATTTGGCAAGCACAAGATCGTATGTGCTATTGTTGTCAGAAAATCCAGTAACATACACATTGCTGGCAGAATCTAGTGCTATACCAATTCCAAAATCAGTGCCGGTGCCGCCGGTGCCGCCCAAACTGCGTTGCCATGACATATTACCAAAACTGTCTAATTTAAATGTTAAAATATCATAGGTGGCACCGCCTGCATTTGAATAGGCACTAACGTATACGTTACTGGCAGAATCTACTGCTATGCTAGTACCATATTCATTTTTAGTACCGACACCTGCTAATTGTTTTTGCCATTGAATTGTACCACTAGTATTGTACTTAGCTATAATAACATTATTAGCTTGTCCAGCAACATCAGCATAACCAGTAATATATACATTTTCAGATGGGTCTATTGCTATTGCCCAACCCTCTTCTGCATTTGATACTGCACCCAACGATCTTTGCCATTGTAGTGTACCAGAACTGTTGTACTTGGCTATCAGCATGAAAGTAGATATATTGCCCACTATATAACTATTACCTGATGATGCAACTGCTACACCTCTACCATTTGCTCCTGATGATAAATTTGCTATAAAATACGCGGAGGGTGATCTAATACCTATGTTATTAAATGGACGCGAACTAAGTGCAGATAATCGTGGCATGTGATTATCCGTATGAAGTTAATGATCCTAGCACAGTCCAAGCTGGTCCAGCTGCTGATCGAATCAGCGTAAAACTTACAATTTCTTTTTTATTTGCACCACCAGCTGGTGCTGCCCCACCTTGCCAGTTTAAAGTTTGACCAACACCGTCAATAAGCACATCAGTTGGAATATAAGGTGTAGCACCTTGTAGTAATATTAATGATAAAACTATAGTACGGTTAACAGTAGTAGGCACATTTGTAAAGTTGGCGGTAAAGTTTGATGCTATGCTGGCATGAGACCAAATTGCCCCAGTTGAAAAATCATGTACTACTGTGCCAGTTGCCCCTGTTTTAGCAGCATACACTTCTGTACTTTGCTGAGATGTCATTAACTCGGTAAATGTTGGTGTTATTGCAATTCTAGCAATGGTTCCGCCAATTGTTTGTTGGGTAGCAGTAACGCTAGCTCCTTCAAAATTTAAAGCTGTGTATGTTCCCGATAATGGTACATCTTCTTCGTATATTACTAGACCACCACTACCTGAAACTGTAATAACACCGACCATGCCAGCATGATTACCGCAAATGTATTGATAATTACCAGCTACACTTGCCGGAATTTGCCAGTATAATGTTCCTGTAACTTTACCCTGAGCATTTGATCCTGTAGACACTGTTCCGTCAACCGCCACATGAATCAGTCCAGTGTTGTAATTCGACCCACCGCTTGTTCGTATTAAGAATGGGTGTCCGGTGACATTTAAATTAAATGCAATAGTTGTTCCAGTGATTGCAGTTATTGTTGGATTATTTCCACTATACTGATTGTTAAACAAATATGCAGTGTTTCCATTATTTGTAACGTCTAATGCTGTAGTAGCAGGATATGCAAACTGATGGAAAAGTCTATTAGAGTAGTTTACAAAATTGTTATCATTGTATATTAAAATTTGCCCAGAAGCTGCACTAATTATTTCAACATCATCAAGCTCGTCTAACCTAGTAACTCCGCCAGAAACTGTAATAGTCCCTCCGAGGCTGACTGAAGTACCATTAATAGTAATGCTGCTGTTAGTTAGAGATGAGTTAGGAATATTTGCTACATCAGCATTTAATGCATTACTGCCGTCTATATAGGTAAATGTAATACCGGTATGTGAACCATTTGAAAATAAAGTTGCAGCACCGTCCTGTGCTTGTTCGAGAGTTATGCCCCCGCCGCCTCCCCCTACTACAGCATTTATTGTGTATGTACCAGAATTGTTGGTGATTGTTACATTGTCTCCTGCTAAAATATTTGTAACGCCGCTATTGCCGCTACCTATTGCAGTTCCATTAATTGTTGATCCAGCTGGTAAATTAACGGCAGTGCCCGTAGCAGTTATAGTTGCTTCGCCTAATTTAATACTAGATCCGCTTAAATACAAATCTCTCCAACGGTAAGTAGCACTGCCTAAATCATAGGTAACATTAGATGTGGGCAATAGACTCTCACTGAGATTTAATTTAGCCGGAGTAATTAAAGCGTTTGGAATTTGTTCGAGTGTAATCTGTCCGGTTAGTTGACTAAAACTAGAAGCGCCACCTCCGTCACCTCCGCCGACACTGGGAGTCATAGGCTGGATCCACTGCAGACTATTCCCATCATCGTAATAGATATACAATTTACCTGTGCTGGTGTTCAACCAAAGAGTTCCGGTCTGTACAGGTGCTTCCGGAGGACTATCCCCTAAAACAGCGCCACCTAATGCTACTGTACCGCCGCCTGCTCCAATAATTTTACTAGCATCTATACTAACAATCCAACTAGGATTTACATATGCACCTGTAGTAACTACGGCATTTGATGCCGATAATTTTTCATCAAATGCTTCAGTGGGAATATTTTCTAAATCAGTTCTTGCTAATTCAAAACCACCCGGAGTTTCACCGTCGTAACATCGTAGACTGTTAGATGTTTTATCAAAGAAAATTTCACCAGCGATACCTCTTTTCCGATCTAAATATGCATCGTCGCGAGGCCTAATTCTAAGATTATTATCTTGTTTCATACATGTATTTATTGGTTTAACAAATCAAATATAAGTAATTTTAGGTAAATAATTTATAGGAACACAATAATGACAGATCGTTATCTATTACCAAAAGCTCGCAACACAATTACAAAACAGACTGTAAAAACTCAAGACCTTACAGGTGCTCGTTTTACACTAGCACAACGATCTATAGCCATGGAAGTAGCAGAGCAAATAGCTGTTAAAATGACCCGACGTACCGGCGATGCTTGGGTTGGCTTTGTTGAAGAATACACCCCTACCTATCGTCGAAGTTAATTACTGATATTCGTAATTAATAGTTTCGAGATTTTCTTGTAGAGTAAATGCACCGTTTTTGTGATGAAATACACGGGCCATTTCTGTTTTAGGGCTTAATGTTACCCAACGCTTTATAGACTGTTTATTTTCTTTAATATACAGTTGAGCTTCTCTAATCAATTTACGACCAGCTCCTGGTGTGTAACTCCAAATAGTGTAAAATGCCGCAACGTTTTCACCCGTTGTACCTAACTCACTTTCAGTTGTAGGAACTGCATCAAGATAGGCAACACAAGTTACTGCCGCTGGAACATTATCATTTAACAGTACAAAAATTTCTGCATGGTCGTGTACTCTACTGCTACTTGGAATAGCAGGACGGACTGGGTCGTCTTTGATTAGATCGATTAAGGGATCGTTAAGATCTTTGATTATGTGCAACATGATTCGCTACCTGGTTGTATATATACATACTTATCATCATAGCGAATTTTTAATAAAATTGTAATCAGGCAGTCTGTTTTTGTTTGTTATATTGTGCCATAACTTCTGGCGGATAGCTGTTACCCATGTCCATAGCCATTTTTATAACTGCCATTTGTTTTTGGCTTAAAGGTTGTCCAGGAACTACTAATTCGTTAGCAATTCTATATTCATTTTTAGTAGTAACAGTAGGCTCGGACTTGCTAGTTGATTGAGGTGCAGGAGGTTTCTCTGCAGTTGTTGTACTAGGAGGAGTAACTGCTCCAACATCAACTGCTAGAGAATTCAATCCTTTAGCTACATTACTAACACGTAATTGTAGCTCGTTTGGCAGTGTTGCTAACATCTTAGGATCTTGCTCATAGGCCATTACTGTCTTTAAGTTATCGGTAATAATCTTTTGATCGGCAGGATCTAAGTCGGCAATTTCTGTACTGGTAAATGTATCGTAAAGAGCTTTGCCAATGTCATATGCTGTCCATGCAGCCAATCCCGCTCCTACTGCTAGTGCTGCTGGTCCGGATACTGCCGTAGCTGCTGCTCTACCTGCTATTTTCCTTCCTATGCCTTTTGCACCACCTAACTTACCTGCAAACTTTGATAGTTTGCTTTGTTTAGTTGTTAGACCACCTAGATAAGTTTTACTACCGTTTGGACCTACAGTATAATAATTGCCTGTTGCCCTATCAAATTTAGCACCAGGGGGAAGTCTAGGTTTATCTTCTTCTGTAAGTGTTCGCCAAATTTCAAGTTGTTCTTGTTGTGAATATTCGTTGATATTTTCTAAAATATAAGCATCAATTTGTTCTTCAATGCTTTCAGTTTTAATTTTATATTTTGCTAGAACTGCTTCAATTGCACCTAGTGCGTTTGCTAAACTGTTATTATCAGCGGCAGCACCTTTGTTTTTAATAGCTTCAATATCTTTAACTGTAATAGTGCCAGTTGGCTTACGACCCAAGACCATTTCGGCTGCTTTTATAGCTGCCTGTGTTTCTGGACCCATCTTGCCGTCAACACCAAATCTAGGCAATTCAAATCCGGCATCTACTAGAGCTTGCTGTATTGCTGTTACGTCATCAGCTGGCTGTTCTTTCTCTGCTGGTTTCTCTGCAGCTGGCTTTTCTGCGGCTGGTTCAGTTGCAGCAGGCTTAGGTGTTGTAGGTGTTGCGGCGGCAGTTTTAGGAGATTTCGTAGTAGGTGCAGTAGTGTCGGGCCCAAATCCAAAATTGCTAAAGGTAGAAAAATCATCTTCCTTAAGAATATCAATATATTGTCGTAATTGTGTGGAACTCATCTAACTCTCCGGATATGATATTTATCATATATCACTGGGTAGATTATTCAATAACTGTCTTAGTTTAGTGCTTTCTACTTGGGCTGATGTTTTCTTAACTGCAATACCAGATAAAGGATCTATGCCGTCTTTAGGCTGTGCTCGTTCCCACTGATCAGTTGGTGCAGTAGTGCTAGTTCTTTGTAAGTTATTAAGAATACTAGAACCTTTACTTACTGGAACAAAACTACCACCTGAGTTCTCAGTTTGTCCTTCTTCGCCTGGATCTGTAATACGTAGTGTATCAATATTAAAATCTAAATCAATCTTCATGCCCACACCGCTTGAACTACGAGTTTTCATCAACTGTATCTGATACTTGCCACGCTCACGCATAGCACGACTTGTAAAGATACCAAATACATTATCCGCAGTTTGAATCTTAGATAGTCCACCTGAAATGTGACTGTGATCAAACTCAACTTCTTCTACAGCACCACGATTTAACTGTGCGGCTGTGACTAGCACACATTGTTTTTCCACTGCTAGATTACGCAATTCTTCTGATACATACTTGTCCTTAATAAACAAGTTTTCTGCTGAAATCTTCTTGCTGATTGGCATTAACAAATCTAAGTAATCTAACAACAGGATATCAACTTTACGCCCTAATTTAATTTCATACTCTTTCAAATAACTGCGCACATCGTTAGCAGTCTTACCAGAGGGCAAATACTTGACTTGATATGTGCCAGACTTCTTGCCAATGATCTTAACACGCATTTCAACTTCGTCAATCTGCTTGAATACATCACGCGATGGGATCTCAGTAACCATACTATCTACACGCATTGAAACTAGTTCTTCACTAAGTTCAAGCGTCAGGTACACTACATTTAAGCCCTGTAGTGCCCAGTTCACACCTAGGTTCGCTAGGAATAGCGATTTACCTGCACCTGATCCACCTGCAAAGATATTCAACTCTCCGCGGTTAAAGCCACCAAACAACCGTTTATCTACAGTATCCCAGCCAGTCTTTAACTGTCCGTTGTTGTCTTTGATCTTCATTAATCGAGCACGTGGATCTAAGAAATAGTCTGTGCCTAGATCCTTAGTCAACCCAACTTGTACGGCCTTCTTAACCAGTTCTTCTACTGGACCGTACTCACCTTTTTCTAACAGGTCAGCCGATGCTAGAATAGCTTTCTCTAGGCCCTTGTGACGGATGAATGTTTCAAAGTCTTGTAACAACCAGTCGTAGTGTTCTTCTTTAAGTTCGTCAGTAAACTTGAATGTAGAGCCTGTGGCTGCATTAACAATGTCGTATGTAGGCAATACATTATGTTCTACTACATAGTCATTGATAAACTTAGCCGATGGTTGTAGCTTGCGATCAAACAGTTCGTGATCAAAAATACTTTGGCAGCGTACAAATGTTTCTGCATCACTTAGCATCATCTCTAAATAAAGTCGTTGGATTTCGTATCCGTAGTCTGCGTTTTGTCTTGTGGTCATTGTTCTATTATACTTTCTTTATACATTAATTGCAATATGTTTGACTGGGTTCCAGTCATCTTTTTTAATTCTTTGTTTGGTATGATACAGTACTGCACCTAGGCTGCTGCTGGGATCTCCGGGATCAGCTAAACTCCATCTGTACTTAAACATAGGCTCTACTTGAGTTCGATTTGCCTGACTGTTCATAGCACACCCACCCATATAAACTAGACATTCAGCATTGGTTAATCGTTTGGCCTCAACCATTACATAGTTAACTTCGAATTCAAATCGTTCTTGTACGGCTGCGGCAATATCACACTGCTCCTGTATAGTTGCTGGCTCAGGACTCCAGTTTAGTACGCCACGATGAAAATTGTACTTAAGATCAACTATGCCCGTGCCAAAGTAGTGGCCGACCTCTTGTCTAAATCTAGCAGGGTCACCTTGTTCGGCCATTTTCTGTAGTAGGTATTCGTCACGTATGGGAGTAAGGCCTAGTAGTTTAGTAAATGCACTATAGAATAGGCCTAGACTGTTTGGATACCTAGCAGACCAAAGTTTCTTCATTTCTCCATTCCGTCCTTGCCAAATACTAGCACATTCAAACTCACCTATAGCATCTAGTACTACAATGGCACAGTGATTAAATGGACTAGTATAATAGCCCGCGGCCGCATGGCTGGCATGATGGGCTGTGTAGGTAACGGGTGCATAGCCTAACCCCCATTTCTTAAGATGATGCTTGGGAAGATTATCTAACCTAAATGCTGTCTTATATTGTCCGGCTTTGATTTGCCTAGCTTTCTTAACCCAGGGATCTTCATACCAAAAGATATGATCTGGCTCCCAACCTTTGAGCATGGCGTCACTTATTAGGTTGTGTGGATTGTCACGAGTCTTATCAACACTATTAAATATCAGTTGGCCGTTATCAAACACAGCAAGGCTACTGCCATGATTAAGTGCGTTAATTCCCCACTGTATCATTTGTAAATAAACGGATCTTGTTTACGCAATTCTTCTATGCGCTTTTTAATTCTTTGTTTTTCTTTCCACTTTGCCCAGGGCCATGTCATATAGTACCATATTGTTTTCATTTTTCTTCCTTAAACCATTGTTTAGCATTTAAACGTATTTTAAGTTCTGTACTTACAGAATTTTTTACAATAGTATATAATGTATATAGTCTTCCGTATTTTTTAACAGAATCATTTATATCTTTTATACCGTCTCCCCAGCTAGGAAAACTGACACTCCATCCAAATTCTATAGCTTGCTCTATCATTTTAGGACCATCATGATCTCTATCTGGTACAACTATAACTTCTTTGTTTAGCTGATTTATTAATAATCGTTGTCCTGCACCTACTTCAGAACTCATAACTGCTACGCCACCTACGCAGATAGCATCCATAGGACCTTCACACACAATAACAAACTTTTTATTCCAGGGTTGATTGTCTAAGTTAAACACATAGTTAGGTTGTTGTTCGCTTATGTACTTTGGTTTGCCTTCGGTAATTTTTCTAGCAGTATAACCAACTGTATTGCCTTTGTAGTAAAAAGGAATAATAAATCTGTTGTTAAACCCATCTTCAGGTGTCCAATAAAAAGGATAGTCTTCTAAATATAAATTTCTACCTAATAGATATTCAACTACTGGCAGTAATTCTTCAGGAGGATTATCTAAAAAGTTAGCAATGGGTTCTGCACCTTTAGGCAGTGCTTTGTCAAAAAATGTAGGTATTAGGCTTTCATGTACAGCATTAGGGCCGTCTTCTTTAAGACGCAGTGCATCTAATGCACACTTGGTTATTTGATCATCTGGTACATTTAACCATTGTAATAGTTTTTTAAATTTAGTAGTAATCGGTCTACCAGGTTGCCAACTAGCTTTAAATTGACAATTAAAACAATGATAACTAACTCCGTCACCATTGACTATAATACCACCACGTTGTCTATTATCATGCCCAGATCCAGTATGGTGGCAGCAGACGGCGTTAAAACTTACCCAACCGCTAGGAGTAACTTTTCTTTTCGGAGGTAAAAATGACTGTACTGTATCTGTGATAATACTCATACATACATTTTAACGTCTTACTAAAACTTTGTCAACAGTTCCGGTGTTTTCGTTAAGATGAGTGTACTTGATTCTTAGCCAACCAAGATTGTTAGAATAATCTATAATTGAATTATAGACTTTTGAAACTCTGTCAGTAGTGGTTGCTACATTGAATGTTTCAACTGTGCGCCATTCTGTAAAGGCATGTACAATAACATCTTCAGTTAGTTGTACTTCAATTTCAGCCTCTAAACTATCCAACCAAAATTCTAAACTTAGAGTGTTTACAGTTGAAATGTCATTAGGAAAATTAACTTCAGCTGCTTCGCTAGTATATACTCTTACCCACGGATTAACTGTTTGATCTTCTGAATAATTAAACGTGTCAATTATTATAGGCTCTAGTGCTTTAGGCATCGCAGTACCTATGAAATCAAAAGTGCCCGATACTCCGAACTGAGTGTCTCCATACACTGGAGTTTTACTACCGTTTGGATTTTCAACATAGATAGTATAGTTTAAAAATTGCGGTGCTAGGGTAGTTAACGCAGTAGAAGGGATAGTAAACGTAGCAAGTCCAGGTGTTGTGCTGTGTGCCACAGTAGAGGTATACACCTCTTGTTGTAGTTCATCCATTACAACAACTTTGATTGTTTTGTTGCTAACATCAATTCGCTTTTGGTCTGCGTTCTTAATGTCTAATAAGAGCTCATTATCTAGCCCTTTGTATATTTTAAATTTTCTTTGGTACACGATTCTATACTCCGTTGGATGTACAGCCAAATCAGTAGTTAGCAGAATTCTGTTTGGGTATAAATAACTTGAAATTTTTTGCATTTGGTGACTTCGCCTTAACAGTATTTATATGGTAAAACTAAGAGATAATATACAAGAACAACTACCCTTTATTTCAGTACTACACTACGGTGAAGATGAATATGTCGGAATTATAATAAACCAGGATCAGTTTGTAACCAGCTTCTACGACCTAGAGCTGATTAAAACACCTGAAGAAAAGTCTGTTCTTTTAGAAATAGGAGAAGTTTGGTGGTGGGAATCAAACCGTCAAATACCTATCAGCATTTTTTGTCGTAGGGAAATTGAACCGTATCGATATGCAATTAAAACATTTAACAGCAAAGATGTACGCATAATTTTGGGTCCTGTAGTTAACCTAATGAATATGACCCTCAAACGTGTTAAACGTAAAAGTGTACAGCTAGTTAAAACACCAAAGCGTTAACTGTAACCGTAACTAACACCTTCACAGATTAGATTCATCTGTACTGCCACCGCCATAGCATAGGCCACGGCGTGAGCCTTCTTAAAATAGTATTCACCATCTGTGGGTTTCGTCCAAATCGTCTCCATCACAGTCGTCCATGTCTCTCCAATCAAATGTCTCTTGGCGGGTCTTATCATGGCCAAAACTGCCGCTAGTTGGAGTATACTCTTCGGTTTCATCTGACGCAAAATGCTGCCGTGACCGTTGACGTGAAAAAGTAAACTGCTGAAATCGTCCTGCTCTAAAAGGTCCCATAGTGGTTCGGTCTCCATCAAAGTTTTAAGATGCTCTTCATCTCTTACATCTTTGTAGATGCTAACATTAAGAAAGTCTAATTTAAAATATCCCCGATCTTCTGCTGTTTTGTAATCTATAGTTGATAGATTAGTTATAGGATTCACAGGTATACTTTGAAGATATATGCCAGTATTGTGTGGAACTGTGTCGTTGCGATCTAACCTACTTGCTCGTATGTGTTTAATACGAGAAAGTGCTAGATCTCTGTCTGCAAAATCAATGTCGATATCGGGCATTAGTGCAGTACCTCTGATTCAAAAAGTAACAATGGTAAGTTTTCTTGCAAGAACACGGCATACTGATCTGCGTCAGCATTATTTTCAAAACCAGTCAATTTTACATATATGGTAGTGTCATCTTCAGAAAGAATGATCTCCATATCTAATTCAGTTTTTCGAATATCACTTGTAGATACCTGACTCATAAATTAGCCTCCTTGACTATTTTTTTTACTAGTTCCAGATCAAATGTGTGTGCTTTAAACTTCTTAACCCATACTTGAGGATCTATTATATTACTTATAGCCGCAAGCTGATCGTCTCTAAAGCCCTGTAACATTTCTTTACCGCTAGCAGAGTTTAAAATAATCCAAGGACTTACTTTACCATCTTTAACATCATATACTGCACGATTAGTGCTTACATATTTAAAGTAATGATTCCACAAGCTGTTGTTCTCAGTGGCCCATGACTGCATGTGAGCAACACTTCTTTCTAATGCAGTCTCGACAGCTTCTGTGTGGATTAAATTAATTACATATTTTTCGTACAGCTCGTCACGACACCAGTGATCTAATTTAACACCACTACGTACCACGTAATCAATAAACTTATCTGGATATAAGGGATTAATATTGCTGACAAAACTGCCAAACTTTATAAATGCATTATAATAAGGACTATGTGCAAATTCATCATATGTTTTGTTTTGTCCTTTGCCCTGCGTCAGTTGAAAGAATCTATTAAATGTTTGATAGCCAACTACTGCAGACTTGCTATCTTTTGCAAGATATCTACGTTTTTGCTCACATACATGTACTGCAAGAGTTTTTTCTTGCATATATTTGTGACCACAAAATTGACATACGTAAGGTTTATTCACACTTAATTCTAGCATCATTAAAACATTTTTGCAATTTCTGATTCTTCATGACCTAAGTCCCTAGCGAGTTCTTTAGCTTCTGCTTTACTAGTCATTTTAGCCAGCAGCTCAATTTCATCATTCTTTTTATCTGGGTAGATTGTAGATAAAAATTTTGTCATTTTATTGCTGGCAGCATCTTTCTTTTTAAATCCAATCCATTCATGGAAGAAAATACTCTTACTTTCGTGTCCGCACATACAAAGAAGTTGCCACATTAATTGTGGATGTCCTTGTAGGTCGTTCCAGTATTTGTTAAAATATTCATTAACTGCTAGTACGTAGTGTTCCTTTGCGTCTCTGCTGTTTGTTTTGGCACTGCTAATATATCTATTCAATATAAAAAATTCTTGTTTGAGATTTTTACGTTGATCTTCGTCGATCTCATCCCACAAGCCTTTATAGTTCATGTCAACGGCTGCAAGTTTATCTTTTAGTTCAATCTTTTCGCTCATCTTCGTCCTTTATAGGTAATCCGTTACTGTGTCTATCTGTAACTTTTTCTACGTCTTGAAACAATCTTTTTTCTTGTGCAGTTAATTTATCTTTGTGAGTTTTTCGAGGATTACCGCACATGTAGCATTCTGGATTGCCACAATCCATTGCGTGATGTTTATGATACCTATGCGGTTGATCTATCCCACTAGGATTATATTCGGACGCTTTGTGTTCCTTAGCAATTTTAACTTGCTTTTTAATAGCATTTTCGTCTTTGAGTAGACGTTTTGAATGTTTGAATTTATCTTCTTCTTTACTCATTCTGGATTGTCCTTGCTAAGTCTATATATCATTATAGCACGATCCAATGCCTTTTGTAAAGCAGGATTGGTTGGAGCAGCACGACGAATTTCACCCCAGAGTTTATCTTCCATTATGTGTTCGTGCAGCGGTCGACCGTCGGGTGTACGGGGGTCAATTTTGTTTTCATATTGATAACCGATCAATTTACGTTCCGTTGATCCCGATTCTCGAGCGTAAATTTCTTCACCGTTTCTCTCATAGATATAAGTTACGCCAGGTGTAAGAGTCCCCATTTTAAACCTTTAATAAATCTTCCATTGTGTATAATTTTTGCATAAACGTTGAAGGATTATCAAGTACACTACTTTCAAGATCCCCGTGTCTCCTTGGGCAAAGTACAGTTTTAAAATTACAGTTGTTAACTTGTTTATATAATTTAATCATTTGTTTAACAGTGATACCAGTACCGTGTCCTAAATTTTCTATTTGATTAGTAGATTTATTAATCGCTTGTTTTAGAGCATTACAAATTTCGTTAACATGTGTGTAATCTCGTACAGCAGACCCATCTATAGTATTATAGTCATCTCCAAATAGATTAAATATTCCTGTTTTTTGAGCATTTATTAAATTCCACATTAATCCGTCCGGATTAGTTGGTAATATCCCAGCTGTACCTGTAACATTATAAAATCTAAATGTAGTATACGGTATGGAATTTTCTCTGCAATATTGATCTACTATTTCTTCTGAGGCTCGTTTACTTATTCCATAGGGATTGTTCATAGGTCCTGCAGATCCAGTAGAGGCATGAACAAATCTTCGAAATTTTATATTTTTAAGAATCTTTAGTGTTCCTAAGGTATTAGTAAGATAATAATTTATAGGGTCGTTTACACTACGACTCACAGATATTTCTGCAGCCAAATGTATGACACAGTCAAACTCTATGTTTTCGGCCTGCCATCGACAAGCTGTTGATGATAGTATATTATGTTGATCAAAATTTGCTATGTGTATTTTAGGAGTATCTTTATCAAGTCCGTAAAGTCTTAAATCAGTTTGACTATTTAATATTTGAGTTAGATGACTTCCGATATAACCAGAATTACCAGTAATTAATATTTTCATTTTTTAACACTGTTCCTATAGTTATTAATTGTTAATTTTTTCTAATTTTTCTAAATAGTTTGGTAGATATTTGCCGCTGACTTTTTGTGTGCCTTTTAAGGTTAAGAATGTGCCAACGCCCTTGCCAAAACTAACCCATCCACCGATCCTAATGGGTTCATAATTATACTCTGACTGCAGGGCATTTAATACTTCTTGGTCCCATCCAAACGTCCAGTCTTTAAAATCTTTTTGTAATAGTGCGTCTTTGAATCTATGTCTAAAATTGCCTTGACCGTAGGTAACAAAGCCAGCTAACCATCTATTTTCTTTGTGGTGTTTTAGTATGTGTACCTTTCTGCAAACTTGATCGAATTCAACAGGTGTAAACGACCTAGTGCAGATTGTGTCAACATCTAAAGTCAATACCAGTTCGTTGTCTTTGTACAACTCTGGAACTTTAATAAATCTAAGAGCTTGATAGTAACCTACAGCTTCATCATCGTTAGTAAATTTTTTATGTTCGTAAACATATCGAACACCTGGCAATTCTTCTACGTTAACTGGATTAACAACTACAGCAGTTATCTTAATCCACGGATTGTAATGTTGTATACTTCGAATACAATTTACAGCCCATTGTGTGTAATAGAGTGTGTCGCAGGCAAGTAAAATATTATACATGTTTTTCGCACCAAAGTTTTAATTCTAGTAACATTGTATCATAATCTGGAATATCAAAATCTATTAATTGTCTAGTATCTACTAATATTTTATTAACGTCTTTAGGTCCTGATGTTTCATTAACTATTTTTTTCAATACAAATATCTTGTTAATCTTAGTTAGCAGTTTAAATTTATTAATTTTATTGTCATTGTTAACTAGATGATATACACCAGTAATTATAGGATTTGACATGTATGTGTCAATACATTTAGCTAATTCTAATGTTGTGATGCCATTCCAGAGTGCATTATTCCATCCATTAATTTCTTTGTCTGGGGTGGTTACAATCCAATTAAATAGTCCAGTGCCGTTAGATTTTATTTCTGGACCTATGATGCTCATTCTAAATGTAACATCTTTATCGTTGTTAACTTCTCCCATAGATTTTGACTTTCCGTAGACATTCATTTCTGAGTGTATAGCATCTTCTTTATAATTACCTTTACTACCATCAAATACACAGTCTGTTGATAAGTGTATGAGTGTTGTTCTAGTATTCTTTAATAAATATTCAAGGTAGTGCGGAAACCATCCGTTAATATAAGCGGCACGATCCGGTCTAGCAATACTATCTTTAACTAATAATCCTATACAGTTAATTACATAATCGAAATTGTACAGAATTCGAGTAAGACTTTGAACTTCTAAGCTATTCTCAATATCAACGCAATAACTAGCATCAGTTTTTGCTACTGTACTCACAGTATGCCCTTGCTGTCGTAGATATTTTGTAATAACATGTCCGGCCATGCCGTTACTGCCAATTACTAATACTTTCATATAAAATTACCTTTATTAAGCATTTCTGCAATTTCTTGTTTATTCATTATTTTAGTTTTAGATGAAAATTCATTATAAGGGAATTTTTTTAAATCTTTATAAGTTGTTAACATTTCGTCGCTGTAATTCACAGGCAACGTTACAAAATAGTTTTCATCATAACAATAAGACAATGTTGAATCATGAGATGATATTAACATTTCATCTAATTTTTCTCCTGGGCGACTGCCAGTTTCTTTAACATCAACAATTCCATATACGTTCATGAGAACTTCTGCAAGATCTTTGATATAACAAGCAGGCATATTCATTACAAATGTTTCTCCACCTACACTTTTTTCAGCAGCTTTGAATAATAAACTGATAGCTTCTTCTAATGTTAAAAAGAATCGTGTCATTCTTGTATCAGTAATAGTAATTGGGCCGCCGGATTTAATCTGGTCAATAAAGAATGGAATAACTGATCCGTTTGATCCCATAACATTACCGCCTCTGATACAAACAAATTTGGTATAATCACTTAATTCATTTGCATGGATAATAACTTTTTCTCCGACTGCTTTTGTCATTCCGTATAAGTTTAATGGTTCTACTGCTTTATCCGTAGATACATCAATAACTTTTTTAACATGATTTTCGATAGCAGCGTTTACAATATTAGTAGTTCCGTTAATGTTGGTCTTAATTGCTTCTTGAGGATGCTCTTCACAGATAGGAACATGTTTAAGGGCGGCCAAATGAAATATATAGTCGACTTTTTTAGTGACAAATTTAACCGATTCATAATCCCTAATATCCCCTATAACAAATTTTAATTTTTTATTTTTAAATTTGCGTTGCATCAATACTTGCTGTAATTCGCCTCTAGAAAAAATAATGATTTCTTTTACATCATATTTTTCCAACAGCATTTGAGTTAGAGTTTGTCCCCATGAACCGGTGCCACCGGTAATTAAAATTCTTGCATTATTAAACATTATGATTTCCTTGCTTTAGTCGAATAGGAACCATCTTTTTTTCCAAAATAAGCATTTAGGCTTTCTGTTCTTTTTCCTCGACCACTGTTTATACGATCAATATCATCTAGTTCTAACGGATCTATTTGATAATCTAGATTTAATCCAGAGTTCTCATATATAAATTTATAATTTCCATCGAGGTTGTATCGACCTCCGTAAATATTAAAATACATATTTAAAATACCTCCTAAATATATAGATTTTTTGTTTAAAGAGTCTTTAATATAATTTCCAAGATACATGGCATATGATCCGCAGGTTAACAAGGCAATGTCGAAATCTATGTCTTTTATTTCCTCAGCCATGCGATGCGCTTCTTCATTCCAATTATCTGTAGTTATTCCTAAAGTTTCGTTGGTCTCAGCGGCGTTGCTGTATGTTATCGATGTATTATAAGTTTTTAATTCAAAATTTGGAAATTGATAATTTTTATACAGTAGATGTTTTTGCGCAAATTGATGTTGAATGCTTTTTGACAACGGACTCACAATTAATATTTTTTTATTTTCGCCCCAGCTTTTAAAAGATTCTAAAAACGGAACCATACTTTCAATGAATGTATAAGAGAATATAGTTTTATGTTCTATAGTATTATTTAAAAGTTTATTATGATCTGCAATGTATTTTTTAGATTCTATTTCTAAAATTAAATCCTGATTACCATAGCTAACATAATCTGTATTTTTATATGCATCGATCATTGTTTCAAGATATCTTTTAAAATTGTCTTTACTGTTAGTAAAATCAAAATACCCGTTGAATCGTTTTACACGATACACACTATGTTCGTACCAAGCATCATCATTAAATAATTCCTTATTATTGTAATATTCTTTTACAACATCCCAATCAGATCCACCTATTCTTCCGATAAAAATAGATTGATCTTGTTGCAGTACATCATTTAGGAAAGATATAACTTCTTGGTTATCTGTGATATGTTTTACATTTTGTGATTGAATCATATATTTTAATTTCCTAGTAATATTTGAACTACGGTATCTGATACATTGTTTTTAATATATTCGACGGGAATAGTCCAATCTCTTTCAACTATTTTAGAAACGTTAAAACAATTAATTATGTCTTGTTCCTTTAACCCACTTACAATATTTGATCCACACCATACTGTTTCTGGTCTCTCAGTAGTGTCTCTAATTGTAACTGTTGGTATACCAAATAAACACATTTCTTCTTGGACTGTTCCGGAATCGCTAATTGCCATATAGGCGTTTTTTTCTAATTTTACAAAATCAAAAAAACCCAATGGTTCTAGTATTACAATATTTGGACTATTAACTGAAATATTAAATTTTTCTAATTTTTGTTTGGTTCGAGGATGACAACTAAAGACTATTTTATAGTCTTTGGCTATCTCTTCAAAACTTTTAAAAATATTAATTAATCGCTCATCAACATCGACATTTTCTGCTCGATGTGCTGTGGCTATAATATAATTATTTTTTTCAAGATTGAGAGTTGATAAGATAGATGAATTGTTTATTTTATCTTTGTAGAAGTCTATCACTTCCTTAATAGGATTACCAGTGACAAATACTTTATTGTTTGTAGCACCTTCACGCAGTAAATTTTGTCGGCTTAATTCAGTATAAGGCAAGTTTATAGTTGAAACAGCATCGATAATTTTTCTGTTTTTTTCTTCTGGAACTTTAAGATCGTAGCAGCGATTACCTGCCTCCATATGATATACAGGCACACCTAATCGTTCACAAATAATTGCAGCCAGTCCCGAATTAGTGTCACCTAAGATCAAAACTTTGTCAGGTTTAAATTCTTGTAGATATTTTTCTACTCCAACAAACATCTTGCCAAGTTGTTCAGCCGTAGTACCTTTACTGTCTATTATTACATCAGGTTTGCGAATGCCAAGATCTTCAAAGAAAATATCGTTAAGTGTAGGATCATAGTTTTGTCCAGTATGCAATACACGGTGATTACACACAAGATCTAATTTAGGTATGATCCTCGAAAGGCGTATAATTTCTGGGCGGGTACCTAAAATAGTTAATATTCTTAGTGATTGTTTTTCTTTCATTATTTTAAAATCATTAAATCTTGGTCTATCCCAACGGTTTCGCAATAGTTGTTAATATGCGATTTAATTATATTTCTTAGATTGTGTTCTGCATTAAGCGATTTCTTTATAAAACATCCAGTCCATGCTGCCGGACATGTTAAAATAAAATTATCATATTTTTGATACAATGATTCTGAAAATGTATACTCGTACCATGTAACTCCGGCAGGTTCGCAGTCATGGTATACGATAATGTCGAATGAATCAAACATATTATTAATTGCTGAGGTTCTTGCACAGGCAAAATGGTCAACAAATAAAAACTTTAATGATAGATCAATATTATCAATGGTTGTTGCAAAGTTTTTATAATAGTTTGCAATCTCGAGTCGTTTCTCTTGAGGTAGTTTTCTATTTTTAGTAGAATTAATAATGCCTTCACCTAAAGACTGATAGATAATTTCACACCGATCGTCAAAACTAAAATTTGATTTAATGTGGTCAATCCACTGTGAATCGTTTTCGATAAAAAATAATTTTTCTGCGGCTGATTCTAAAAATAACGGAGTAGAATGTAGCCCAGTCCCCATTTCTACAATTAAGCAAGGATTAAATAATTCTATTAGTGCCTTATTCATCGGAGAGTGAGTGCTCCATGCATACTCATTTGCTATTTTCATTTTATCTTTCCTTTGTTTTCTTAATTGCAGCCGATAAAATATTATCAAACTGCTCTACATTAGATTCGTCTATTGCAGACTCAAACTGCTGAGATTTAGGATGGCCTGCAAACCAATGAAGTCCTAGCACTGAAGGATCTGCAAGAATAGCTGTTAATTCTTTGTCCATTGGGTCAAAGAATCTAGGTATATTACTTGGACTAATAGGATAAACGCATTTTTCGTCCATTAGTAAAAATATATTAGCTGGATTTTGTTTTCTTAATTTTCCAGGACGATGCCAATTATTGTTAATTAGCTCGCTACCAATTGATTGATATCTACTTGCGTCATAGTGTGTATTAGATAGTTCGTGAATTTTCTTAAAAAATGTATTACCAGCTGATGCTAGTATAAACGAAATAGCATATTTGCCATTTTCGGCATATCTAGAAAATCCTGCATCAATTTTGTTTTCTTCTGTAGTATTTTCTAACATGTTATTCATAGGATTAATATAAATGATATCAATATCAGACCAAACGCCGCCTTCGCCACATAACAATGTCCATCTATAATAGTCAGACTTATGCACTTCGTGAGCATTATTATCAAAATTATCAAACGGTGGAATTTTAACTATTTCTACATTAAGTTCGTCTAATTTTGACCAATAGTCATTTTCTATTCCTGCATTTTTTTGTTCGTCAGTCCCCCATGTTGGTGCTATCATACTCAATGCCTCGGGTACATGAATCTTAATTTTCCAATCCGGGTTTAACTTTCTAAAAGAATAAACTGATATGTATCTAAGATACGATAGTTTTTCATTTCCCCAGTAGAAATGCACGATTTTTGGTATATTAGTTAAATGCCACATATATTTTCTTTATTCTCTGCTCTAATTTTTTTAGAGTTTATAGTATGTTGAAACAACACCTGATTGTCAACTGTAGGTATTGGGTTATCTGGGTGTCCATAACTCTTGCTATGGTATTGATGAATTACATACGGATCTGAAATAAATTTAATGTTAAGATTCATATGTTTAATACGTTGTAAAAATTCGTTATCATCATAGTTGAATCCCATAGAGAAACTTTCATCAAATCCATTGAGTTCTATTAAATTTTTTCTTGTAATTGCACAAGCAAAGTGTAAAGCAACAGGTCTTTTAACTTGGTGATTGTACCATTTGGCTTTGCCCTGCTCTGCGCCAACTGCGATTTTTTTACCTTGGTGAAGTGCAGTAGCATCAGGCCGTGTACAGGCCCAACAATGGTACGTTAAATAATCAAAATCATTCAACTGAGTAGTAACATGATCGAGAACATCTCCTACATGGCAACATTCTGGATTTTGTATTAAAATTTTATCTCCAGAACTAGCACGGAATCCTACATTATAAGGAATACAAGGATTGCAATAATTTTTATGAGGAACTATGTCTCTCATATGAATAATTTTAATGTTTATATAATGAAATTCTTGTTGAATTGTATTCAAACTATTTTCAACATTACTAAAGTCATCAACTATAATTATTTCGGCATCTTTTATTACACTACTAGCAATGGTTTTTAAAGTATATCTTAATTGTGTAAGCCTATTATAGTAGGCCATTACCACCGATATCATTTTGTAAATCCTATCGTTTCACGTTGGATGTCGTCGTGATTAAATTCAGCCCAGTATAATTCAAATGCAACGCAGTCTTCTACAGCTTCAAATTGATGATATTCGCCCGGTGCAACTTTTGTATACTGCCCTGCTTCTAAAACAGTTTCGTCTACTAGGTCGTAACTGTTCTTCCATACACGAATAATCATCTTTCCTTTTTCAACAAAGAATCCATTCCATTTATGTTTATGTGTGTGTTTAGAGCATACTCCGCCAGCCTTGGCTTCAATACGATGGAATTCTAAAACACCGTTAGCTTCAAGGAGTTCAGTTACTCCCCATACTTTTCCTGCTTTCATACTAGTCCTTTAAAGTATTTTACTTAAATCAATTAATTCACTTTGTCTACTTATTTCTTTGACAAAATATACGCACAAAGGTTTAGGATCAGTATTTAACGGTATTGCAAGGAGTTGTCCATTTTTCATCTTTGGAAAATACCACTTAACATCATTATAGAAATTTACAATTTCAATCTTTTTAAACTCTACTCTAAAACCAGTTAAAGGATTAAAACAAAACGCTTCGAATCCCCTATCGTTTAGACTAGTTAATGGTAGTATTTCAATATCACTTGCACTAGAACTATCTCCTACAGCAATTGACCAATCAATAGGCATGGTAATTTCATCATTGCCTATTTTAAGTACCATTGCAGGACTGTTGAAGCTTTCTAGAAAAATTAGTGGTTGAAAAAAGAAGTCAGGTTCACGTGCATCGCTGTTATCGAGCACAGCAAATCTCATGTCGTCATCTACCTCATCGGGTAAATTATTCAAGTCAAATGCTTGATTATCTAAAGTTAGTATTTGCATAATTTTATTGTTATTTCCAGTCTATTTTCTCAATCGTGAACGGGTACTTAGCGTCCTTGTAAAACTTCTTACGTTGTGTGAGATGTCGTTTGGCGTATTTACAGGTACTTGTGACGTCCCAGATTTGGACAAAGTCTTTGTCGTCTGCACGTCTAATGCCTCGCCCAATGCTTTGTATAACCCTTGTAAAGCTCTTTCCGGACTCCACCATAACCAGATTAAAAATACGGGGGATATTAATACCCACAGCGGCCACACCGTAAGTCGCCACAATAATCTTGTTATCAACAGTTTTAACTTCATCATATTCACTCTTTCTATCTTTAGTTTTTACTTCGCCACTAATAAAAACCGAATCAGGAATTTCGTTAACGATAAATTTTCCGGTCTCTATTCGATTTACCAGTACAAGTGTATTTCCACTATTAGAAATACCATTTACTAGTTTTGATATAAAAATCATCCTATCTTCATCAGTGACAAGATATTTGTATTCTTCTGCATATGACTTAAATTCTGGTAAGTCGATAAGTTGTGTAATGTTTACGTGACATGCTGACAATACACCTTGTGCTTGTAATTCATGTGCATGAACTTCGTGTACACAAGGTCCAAGGCTGGCAAAAATCTGTTCAGCTTCAAAATCTTCTTTAGGCACAGTACCAGTTAATCCCCAGCGAATTGGAGCATTATTAAAGTTTTGTGTTAACAAATTTCTCAGCACAGTGGCCTTGGCCATGTGTACTTCATCAACCATGATGGTAGTAACACCATCAAGAAACTCTGCAAGTGTTAGTATATCTTGCTCATGATTTTTACTTTTCTTGTCAAGTATGTTAAGACTTTGCCAAGTGGCAATGGTGTGAGTTTTATAGAGATCTTTGCGGTCACCATAGTAGACACCTACGTCTAATCCGCAGTTGATAAAGTCTTCTTCTGTTTGCTCAACAAGACTTTTGTTAGGAACAATAGTAAATGTGCGACCATATGGTTCACAAATCTTTGCCAATGTTGCAGTGGTAATTGTCTTTCCAAACCCAGTGGCAATTTCTTGTAAGCATTGCGGATTTTCAAGAAACTTATTAACTACCTCTACTTGATCTTCACGTAGTCTAATAGGCTCGCCTGCAAATCTGTGTCCAACTGGCCATGTCTGATCTCCCCAAAAGTCTGTTTCAACTTTAGGAAAAGTTAAATTAATAGGATTCCTGTTATCAACTACTTCAGAAACTTCTACCCCAGATTTTTCTAGGACTTCTAGTATTTTTGGCAATTGGCTTAGATAGCCGTTGCCTCCTAACCCGAATAAGGTAATTGCACCGTCCCACCTTCCTAATTTGTATGCCGGACGATATCTTGCAGTAGGGTCTTCGTACTTAAATGTATTAGCTAATCTACGTCTAACGTCTACTGCGAGACCTTCAATTTTAAGATTTACTTCATCCTGAATAATTAGTTTACACGATGGCATCGACACCTCCTACTATAGGTTGTTTGTCGTTATAGTATACTATCAAATCAACTGAATCGCAATAGAAACTAGTTTTATTATTTCTAAAATTGTTGGAAAATGTTATGACAGTTTTTGGATACCATTCATGGTTTATTATAAATTTTGGTAATTTATTATTAGCAATGCCTACTACCTTAGTATCACTGTTTAAATTCTTATTAAATTCCATTTCAGATATACTACTGTTAAATTTTTTATTGTTATCAGTGTTATTGTCAAATCTAAAGTAGATTCCTACATTGTCGTCTAACTGTGAATTTTTAAGGGATATTTGCAATTTTGTTAGATGCTGGTAACACTCTTTAGAGTCGTGTCCGTTAAACACTACTAACAATGGTAGCCTATCTAATTCTGTCAAAGAGCCTAATAGTTGGTCAAGACTATATTCTTGACTGCTTATCCACACTCTAGTTGACGGCCTGTTAGCTATGCTGTTTTTTAGTGAATTTTCTGGATTTTTTGGAAAGATTGAGTATTGAAATTTAAATCTACGATCATTGAGCATTGTTAGATTTTCTTCCGAAACTTCTCCAACTTCTTCTTTAACTTTTTCTAATATTTTTTCGTTAGTGGTAGAAAATATGTCAAACGGTGATTTGTTATTTTTTAAAATTCCTGAAATTTCTTCATAAAATTTCATCAATACGGAGTCAATTTCAAATCGTTGGGGTTGAAGAGCCTTCACTAGAGTAAAGATATTTTTTTCGGTGAGTAATATCGAATACTGTTTTGCATTCAGTGCTATCAGCTGGCCTTCTAAATGTTTTCCTAGATCATATATCAATTGACGTATACGCTTATTGTAAGTAAATTCTATCAAAATACTATGTTCATGGTCTTTACTTAGAACAACTTTTCTAACCTGTTCAATAACTCTAAATGGTTGACTCCATTCAGGGGAGTCTAGGAGATTAAGTTGCTCGTTAGGAATTGTAACTAGAAACTGTTTATTTTCTGTTAGAATTTTTATCAGTAATTTTCCCTGATTTTCGGTTAAAAAATGACCATATTTTATTTGTTTGGTTAGACTGACTAAAATCTTTTTATCTCTTGCCGGCATTGCACTATCTAGTTTTGCAATACCTTTATTTTCAAGCTCTATGAGCAGTTCGTCAATTGTGATCATTTTTATATTATATAGGAACTGTTAACGAATGTCAAGTCTTTTGTTAAAAATTCTAGATAATGGTATACCATGTCCAATCTCTTCTACAGTCCACTCGGTGTGACATAGTTTTTCCAACCACTCAGTCCTGTCTGGCATACTAGGTTGTTCAATAGTTAATACATCATAGTTGCCAACATCAAATGCCAGACTGTCTTTATCACAAAAAACTGGTATACCTGCAATGGCCGCTTGGATGCCAGTGTTAGATGTTGGATTTATAACACACCACGCATCTTTAAAATCATCATCGTGGTTGTAACTATCATATGTGTTAGTTAATTTTTGTGGGAGTTGGATTTTTATAGTTTTATCTTTAATTCGGTGTACCCATTTGGTATCTCTAGGGTGCGGTCTAACTATAATTTCTCGAGTTGATACCAATTTAATCTTTTTAACTAGGTCTTCAATCCATAGTTCTGGAATGGCTCTATTTCGCCATTGTTCACTTTGTGTGTGTTGCCCGCATATAAGAATATGCTTGCCAGTTTGCCTCCATGGTTTAAGAAAAATACCTAATTTTTTAGAACGCTCAATCTCTAAGTTTGTGTCATTATTAAAAGTGCCAAGTCTATTAACATGATTTAAACCAATTCTCCATGTTTCGCCTCTTTTTAAACCACCAACCTCTAAAATTATAATAGGTTTGCCGATAGTAGTTGCATACCTATACAGTTCTTGGTTAGACGACATGCGGCCACTCCACAAAATTGACCATATAACATAAACATCAGCTTCCCGGTCATTTTCTACTACAGTGTATCCTAATTTTTCAGCACCTTTTCGAAAGGCTTCAAATATAGGGGTACTGTTTAATGCGCCATGTTGAGTAAAAATAGACAGTTTCATATGAAAGATAAGTAATATATGTATTTAATGAGGAACCTATGACAAAGTATGTAGTAGTAACAACTTTTCACACCAAAGGCTATAATCAATATGCCCAAAAATTTATAAACACATTTATAAAAACCTGGCCTAAGGAAATTACATTATACACTTATGCAGAAGATTGTCAAGTTTTAGAGTCTGCTCCTAATTTAGTAGTAATGGACCTTCATGCATCTAGTCCTGAACTAGTAACTTTCAAAAAAACATGGAAAGATGTTCCTAAAGCCAATGGCGATGTTAGTAAAGACCCAATTCGTAGTAAAAGACGCGATGCAGGCAAGGGATTTAAGTGGGATGCTGTTAGATTTAGTCATAAAGTTTATTCAATTTTTCACTGTGCAAAAATATCCAACGCCGATGTGTTGATTTGGATGGATGCCGACATGATTTGTCACACTCCTATTAACTTAGACAAAATAAATTCATTAATTCCCAAAGACAAAGACCTTTGTTTCCTAGGCAGAGAAGGAAAATTCTCAGAATGTGGCTTATATTCCATAAATCTCAACAGTCCGTCAGCTTTAAATTTTTTAAGGCAATTTCAACAGGTGTATGACCATGCAGAAAGTGGAATTTTTACCATGGCCGAGTGGCATGACAGTTTTGTATTCGATGAAGTTCGAAAAACTGTCAAATTAAATGAACTAAACTGGACTGCAGGGTTAATTAAAGGTGAAGGACATCCATTAATTAACGGTCCTTGGGGTGCATACCTAGATCACCTTAAAGGCGGAAGAAAATCAGAAGGAAAAAGTCGAGCCACTGACCTTGTAGTTGATAGGATTGAAGAATACTGGAAAAATTAAACGTATTTTTTGAAAAATTGCCAAGCTTCGCCTGATCTTAATTCGTCAAAGTTCCAGTGGCACATGGCTAACTTCTCAATCCAGGATTGTCTATCAGGCATTTCTGGATTTTCTATAAGTGAAAGTTTAATATTTGCTACTTGACAGCTTTGACTGTTTGTAGGAACAGGATCTGTTATAAAAACTGGGACTCCTTCTATTAAACTAGCAACACTAGGACTACTATTGTATACCACTGTTGCCCAAGCATCTATGAGATCATCTTTTAAATTTTCCTTAGTACTTAAAGATACGTTAGGATGATTAACCTGTAAGATTTTTTTTATTTTTTTGTCGCCTGGGTGCGCTCTAACAATAATATGTCTTGAAGGAGAATATTTCCTAATGTCTTTTATAGTATTTTCCATCCAATCTATAGTAGACAAATTTCCCATGCTCCAACCACCGTTTCTTTGTAAACACATTAGTATGTGATTGCCAGTTTTACGATACGGCTTTAAAGAAATTTTTAAATGCTTACTAATTTGTTGCCATCTATTAGGATCAACATGTTTATCAAAGTAAAATCCAGTAGTTGGAAACACGCCATCAAAACTATACCTAAGATAGTGAGCAGAATTACTGGGGTCTGCATATAAAAATAAATTACTGTCAACTATCAATGATCGTTTTTTATTTTGTTTTTGTGTTTGAATAGCATCGTATCGTAATTTTAAATGTGCGCCTTCTTTTCCGTGCTCATGCACAAATCCCTGTATAAGAGCTACATCACATGGTAAAATATTCATGCCAGTATGTTTAATTGCATGATCTCCGGCTTGAATAACTCCTTGACAAAAATAATCGAGTATCATGGGTTTTTCTAGATTATTGTTCTTAGGCGGAATTCCTCCGTAGTACGCAACCGCAGTTAATTTAGACATGATATTTGTTAACTATCTTTCCGGCTGTGCCATTAACTAGTTCATCATATGTAAATTGACTATAACTTAGTACTGATAACCAATTTGCTAAATTAGGCCTATACAAATTATTAATATCAGATAAATTATTTCTACTTACATAATTAGTAATGTGTTTATCTAATGTAATAACTGGTATACCTGCCCAAATAGATTCAGTGGCAGCATTTGAATTGATGTTTACAACACAATAATAATCTTCATTTAGCAGTTCATGAAACAATTTTGGTCGTTGTTTTTTAGGAGCCTTTTCACGAAATACAATAGGTTTGTCAGTGTATTTTCTAAGCTCTGCTTCTACATTGTATCGCCACGTAGTCATGTCTACATGAAATATTTTAGCCGCAAATGCTCCAGGTTCTATTACTAGAATTTTCTCTCCGTTTTCTCTCCACGGTTTAGGAAAAATTTTAAAATTACTCAGTCTATCAACAGGAGCATTGAAAAAATCACCGTAGTGCAAATGACTACGTACAAGCCTGTGCCATTTTTTGTTTGGTTCTAAGAAATTAGTATAACCACTATCTATAAACCAAAATGGATAATTATTATCTATTTTAGTTACTAGTAGATCTTCATTACCTACAGTATTTCTAATTAGGCAATCTTCAGTATTATCATCAACAAATGTTTTTCTTCTAACAAATGTCGAGTTTGAGTTTAAATTAAATCCAACACTTTTAACAAAATTAATCTTCTTATGTTTTTGATATAGATCAAAAACAACATCTTCACCTATAGTTGTTAACACTCGATCTATATTTTCAAAGAATAATTTATAGTAGTGTTTTTTCCTAGCAATAATCATTGCCTTTGCATTGTTGAAATACTCATCATAATCTTCAACAATTGCTTTGTGAATTTTTTTCTTATTTTTAGGAATATCTTTTTCAGGTTTATATTTGACAGACTGTGTTCGTTCTACAAAATCATTTATTGCCATGTCTGTTCTAAGAAATTCTATTTTAGAAAACTGATAGAATTTTTGATCGTTACAAAATACTTCTACAAGAAAATGAATTATTTCTTTGTCATTTAGCAGTAATTTCATTTTTTAAAATATTCCATGCTGCGCCATTAGTCATTTCTTCTATAGTAAATTGACCGTAGGCTAAATTGTAACACTGACGTTTAATTGTAGATTCGTCTGGTTTAAACGGCGTCATTAATTGTGTCAGGTCAGTGCTGACTAACGGACTAGCTGCACATGGTACTGCTACAAACGCTGGTATACCATATAATACCGACTCTAAACTTGCAATACTGTTAAAAGAAACAGTAGCGTATACGCCACTGTCAAATGCATCATATATAGAATATTCGTGATTTCGATAGACTCGAGATCCCTTTTCTCTTATCTCAATAGGCATGTCAGTTTGACGTTTAATTATTTCAGTCGTTGACTTGATCCATTCTTCGCAGTTAATGCCGAACGAATTACATGCTTTAGGATTAGGTAACACTAGTAATATTTTATTACCAGGTTTCTTCCAACCTTTCCATTCTAATCTAGGATCTTGCTTGACTAGTGCATTCCATCGATCAGCTGGCACATCTCTAATAACATCATGTTGCATTTTATTTTTAACAATTCTATGCCACAATTTTTTACCACTAGGATTACCTACAGATGGAAAGTTTCCAAGATATCCGGTATCAATATAATAACAATCTCTGTTGCATTCTGCACATTGATCCATTAGATGTTTTTTAGTAATGCCTCTAACTACAAACGGCAACGTAGATTCAAAATCGCAAGTTACACCGCCTCGTGTACCTTTTGCAAATACTTCTTGTAAATTTATATCAGCCATTAAGCCCTCGTTGTAAACAGTACTCTGTATAGATTCTTTCTTTATGCCACTCGTTGGCAAAGTTTCCTTGATCAGAAAATTCATGGAAACATGGTGTACCTAATGTATAGTGTACTAATTTAGCATGGGGATTCCAGTCGTATTCAACATCTAACCAGTTCCATTCTTTAGGAAGTTCTCCAATTAGATCGTCAGTGAGCCAGGTAAATCTGTGGACCTGTGCTCCTGTTGCTGACTGTACAAATTCGGGGGTAACTCCAACATTAGCGGGGTGCCCGCAATTCCATAAGATGACACTTGACCAATTCTTTCTAGGATAATTTTCATTTTTTGCTCCGAGATATTTTTCAGCCATCTTAGTTTGATAATCATGTTTAACAACCATAACTGCTTTTGTGTCATCACGCATCTCCCATAGTTCGTTAATATCATCACGTACTATCATATCGCCGTCAATAAAGATAGCCCAACCTTTGTAGTTCATTAAATGAGGAACTAAAAATCTTGAGTATATAAAATGATTACTACCGTCGGTATGTTTTTCGTCGTATCCCTTTAGTGCATTTAATGCAAGAGGATTTAATGCTACAGGTTGACTACTTCTTCTAATAATACTGTTTGTACATACATGATATGCAATAGCTTCGCGCGGATCGTATCCGATAAAAATTGGAATCATTTTCTTTCTATGTCCTCTTCAATACAATTTTCCCCGTATTGTATTTCAACTACTTTAACAGGTACATCATACGGATTAGTTAGTTGGTGCCATTCAGTAACAGGCACACAATATTCATCATGTGTTTGTAAAATAACAGGCGGTAATATATACCCGGTATCCATTGTTCTGTTTACAATAGCTTGCCCTTCACTAACAATCCAATATTCTGCACGTAAATTATGACGTTGCATGGATAGTTGTTGTTTAGGTTCAACTGTTAATTCTTTAACTTTCATACCAAAAACTTCGTGTAGTACACGATAGTATCCCCATGGACGTTCTGTTCTAGGAGCCTTCCATTCTTCTAATATCCAACTGCTACTGTTTGCTTTGTTAGTTCCACCTACACCAAAAACAAATTCTACATCGTCAAATACCATCTCCGGAATATTGTCTCTAGTACGATCGCCGCCGTTGGCAAAGATAATATGATCCCTAGGAAACATTGCCTTTACTTTACGAATAGCATCAATAGCACTATTATCAGTGTCGTCAAATTCTATTACTTTGTGTACTTGATAGATATTTTCAATAATGGCTTTGCGTTCACATGCAGGCATAAAAGATCTGCCTTTTTTGCGTGTAAGCCAATCGTCACTGTTTACGCCCACAACTAATAAATTACCTAGTTGTTTGGCTGCTTTAAAATAAGCAATGTGACCAGAGTGTAAGGGATCAAACCCACCTGTTACTAAGACTATTTTCATAGTCTTATTTATATGGGTGTTTTATTTGATTAATTTTTCTTAAGAATAAATGTCAAACTATTCCAGCCTAGTAAGGGTAATCCAAATGCATTGACTATTTCTTGTTGTGCTGGAATAATGCTGTTTTTAAAAAATTTTAAATTAGTTTTAAGAAACAGTTTACCGTTTGGATTTAAATGTTCAAACATTTGATTTTTCCATTCTATCCAATCGTCGGATTTATAATAACCATCTTCTTCGTCAAACACAGTTCTAGATGCAACAATGATGTCGTATTGTTTAGGTAATACAATCTTTTCTGATTTTTTAATTACTAATTCGAACAGGTCAATATTATAGTGTTTATAAAGATCACTAACTGGCGAACTAATTATCTCTGGTACTTCTGTACCATACGCATCATGTCCATACTCTGAACACAATTTAAGAAACAACCCTGGACCTGCGCCTACATCTAAAATGCTTAACGGAGGTGAGTCTTTTAATTTTAAAAAATTAACTATAGAGATAGCATCTCCTAGTTTTCTAATGTCTGGAGGGAAATAACCTTGAGAAGTGTAACCAGCTGTTGGATTCTTTTCAAGCCATTCAATAACAAAAGAATCGTATAATATCGATTTTGCACACCTCATATCGTCATCTGATATTATCATAGACGATCTATCTTGTCTATATTTTGCATTATTAAAGGGTTGCATCTTCCATTCCTGCTACTCTGAGCTTAACTATATTAGTGAGTTGCCACTGTTTTTGATCAAGTGCTTTAGTAATACCTAACCACTTGTTTCTTAGCAATGCAAATTCGTTAATAATTTTTTCAAAATCAACCACATCAGACTCGCCTTCTACAAACTTTTCACAGTCTCTAGAAGACAATGCTCTTTGATAGTTTTCTAAATACTTACGAAAGTGTTGACTCTTAAGTCTACGTAATTCAATATTTAAATATTCCAAAATTGCTTCAATCTCTTGTAGCTGATTAAATCGTTCTTCCACAATGCCGGGCATCCTGGCAGCGGCCTTTTCAATGTTCCCCGCTATGCGAGCATCTGTCTTTGCTGCCTGTAATTCAAGATCAAAGTGTGCCACGGCATCGGGAATGTACGAAATGTCTTTTGAAACTTTTGTATACCAACTCATAGATTATTCGTCATCTTCGTATGAATCTAAATCTTCTTCGTCTAAATCTTCTTCTTCACTATCTTGATCAAGATAAAAGTCAATAGCGTTATCTAGGTCCTCGTCAAATCCACTAGCAGCAGCCATAGTTTTATCACTAATTCCATGATCAGCTAGTAGATCAACATATCGTTCTGCTAGAACGTCAAGTACCTTTTTATCCGCATACTCTTTGAAAAGTAACCAAATATCACCAATATGATTTTCATTCATGTTCTACAATTTCTCCAGTTTCGAGGTCAATGTTAGATTGTACTGCAACAGCGTCATCAAATGCAAGCATGATTTTATCCAGGCCGCCTTCTTCGTTGCGTTCCCATTCTTTGCGATACATCTTTAACTCTGTATCATCCTTAGAAACGTATTTAAGTCTATTGCCATCTTTTGTAAGAATACCTTTTGCTTCACACAGGTCAACCATACCACTGTAAGGACTCATACCTGTAGCATAAGGAATCTCAACTTGAACTGATTCAAATGGTTTAGCATAACGAGTTTTCATAATCTTACAGGCTGCACGGATACCGTTAACAGTTGTAGTCTTATTACCATCTGCGTCTGTTTTCAATTTTAATTTACGCATAGCAACTACAATACTGCTGGCATAGATAAAACCTTGGCCACCTGAGATCTTGTCATCTGGGTCAAACATGTCTTGTGACGCATAGGTATGATTGGTACAAACTAATCCAACATTGTAGCTACCAAACATGTTTACACAGTTACGAACTAGCGAGGTAAGTGCTTTAGGTTTACGACCCATATCACCTTTCATTTCGCCTGCTTCGAACTGATTAACGTCTGTCGGAGTCAACAACATGCCCAATGAGTCAATGACAAACAGTACCTTAGGACGAGTTGCTTCATCCATTGTTTTGTACTCTTTCATGAATTCACTAATGGTTTTTGCCACGTCGTCAATCATAGCCATGTTGAGCTTTAACAATTTTTGTTCACTTGTATCAACGCCTAGTGCGTGAAGCCATTTCTCATCAAGCGCATTTTCACTATCAACAAGGATAACATAAATGCCTTGTTCTTGTGCGTTGCGAATTAGATTGCCAGAACACACATAACTTTTGCCAGCGCCTGACTCGCCAGCAAATACAGTAACTTTGCCCAAAGGAATGCCTTTGTTAAAGTCTGCACTAATAAGATAGTTTAAGGCATAATTACCTGTCGAGACCCAATCAGTTGGGTCATTAAAGCCAACACCTAATCCGTCAATAGACTTAGTTAGTGTTTTGCGGAATTTAGATAAGTCAAATGCTTTTGTTGCCATAATTAATTATCCAAGTCCATTGCGACCCATTCTTTGACCACTGCAATAAGTTCTTCTTCTGTATTGCACATGACCTTAGCGGTCTTCCATTCTTCTTTCTTATCGCGACCACTAACTTCTATCATAAAGCCGTTGTCATAGCGATTAAGACTGATATTTTCATTTACTTTTGCAAGTTTGTTTAATTTAGCCATAGTTATTCTCCTAGATGGTGGCAATAGGGGCAACCGCCCCTATTGCTATTTTGCTTATTGCTTACGATTGCGGATCATAGCAAGAATGTCTTCTGCACGACTACCGCCTGCGGCAGCTGGTGCTGATTCTTGCTTAGGTGCTGAGAATGATTTCTCTGCTGTAGCAACCTCATCTTCCCAAGGTGCTACATCTTCTGCGGCTGGTGCTGCCACTGGTGCAGGACGAGCAACAGAAGTTGCCTTAGGTGCAGAGTTAGGATCACCAGTAGCCTGGCCCATACCTGCTGGTTTGAAGTATTGCCCCCAACGATCCATGTCAAAAGCTTCGCCATCAACTGATGCTTCAAACATCTCTTTCATTACTTTGACTTCAACGTCAGTTGGTTTCTTAGGCAAGTAATCTTTAAGATTAAACAAGCCATGTGTTTCCAAGTTAGCAACTTCTGCTGTATCTAATGGGCGGGTACGACGGCTCCATTTGCTAGTAGAATAGTCAGCATAACCACCTTTTGAAGTCTTGATCAACTTGAAGTCAACTCCGTTAACTGCGTCAGTTGGCAAGTCATCCATTTCTGGATCAAGCAATGCGCCACGAATAAGTTGGAAAATCTGTGGGCCGATAATGAAACGACGGTTTGCATTTTCTGGACGATTTTCTTCTTTAAGACCGTCTTCAACAACGTATCCTTGGAAGATATAACTACGTTTCTTCCAGTACTTGCGACCCATATCTTCTAGTGCTGGATCTTTGAACCAACCACGTACTTCGGACAAGATAGGACATGTCTCTCCGTACATTTCCATACAAGGAACGTTAACAGTCACTGGTTTACTGTCAGTAGAACCCTTTACTCCGGCGAATGGCAGTTTAATCATTGCCCTCTCGACCCAGAAAAATGTATTGTCAGGATTTCCGTCAGGTAAAAAACGGACTGTTGATTCGGAACCTTCTTTCAAGTTCCAGAAAGGGTAAATGGAATTGTCTCCACCGGTACGTTCACCGCCACCTTTCGAATTACCTTCTTGCTCTTTGAGCTTTGCTCTGATTTCAGCTAATGATGCCATGATTATCTCCTATTGTTAGCCTAAGTTTATTTTGCATTTCTGCTAGTTTGCCTATATCTACTTTACACCATTGTAAAGTAAAAAAGTGCATACATGTTATTGTACGCACTTTTATTTAGCTTTGCAAGAGATTTCTTGCTTAATTATGATTTATTTTTGCCAATTATCTAAACATAGCATTGAAGTGTTTGAACATTTCGGAAACATCGGCTTGTGGCTTTTGTAAACCATTTTCAGTAACACCGGCTAATTGACGTAATCTTTTTGACTCGTATATTTGTGATAGTTCACTAATAACTCCGT
>Ga0315905_10000418_pt1 | contig 46588 bp, 41 predicted proteins | sample LakEriMetagenome_5_FD_203522 | JGI IMG/M metagenome (GOLD analysis project Ga0315905, IMG submission 203522) | Freshwater fungal communities from buoy surface, Lake Erie, Ohio, United States - Buoy 4 MA121 | ecosystem: Environmental > Aquatic > Freshwater > Lake | place: USA: Lake Erie, Ohio...
ATCAGGGTCACGGCATCCTTGGCCCAGCTGGCAGGATTGCAGCTGACGTAGACGACGCGCGGCACGGCAGATGTGGCAAGCTGCAGCACCTGCTCGCGCGCGCCGGCCCGGGGCGGATCGAGCAGGACCGCGTCGAAGCGGTCGAGCTCGGCCTTCTGCAGCGGATTGCGGAACAGGTCGCGGTGGAGCGCGTGGACGGGCTTGCCCTGCATCCGCGCAGCGGATTGGCAGGCCATATGCGCATCGCGCGCCGCCTCGACTGCAAGAACCTTGGTCCCCGGCCCCGCGAGTGCAAAGGCGAAGGTACCAAGACCGGAGAAAAGATCGGCAACCGTCGCTGCGCCCACAAGCCAGCCTTGCGCTGCCGCGACAAGCGCCGCCTCGCCATCCCTTGTGGCCTGCAGAAACGCGCCCGGCGGCAGGCCGACCGGCACGCCGCCAAGCGTTACGGTAACGGGATCAGGTTCCCAAACCGTCTCCGGCCCATCGCCCTGGTTGAGCGTCAGCCGGGCAATTCCGTTGTCACGTGCGAAATCGAGCAGGGCCTCGGTCTGGGCCAGCCCCTCCATCTTGATCCCGGCGAAGTCGACAGTCGGCCCCTGATCGGCAAGCATCAGCGCGATATCGGCGGCAAGGCTGCGTTCGCCGCGAACTTCAAGCAGGCGGCGCAGAGGTCCGACAAGATCGGCCAGTTCCGGCGCAAGGACCGGGCATTCCCTGAGATCAACGATCTTGTGCGAGCCGGCCTCGCGAAAGCCGATGACGATCCGCTTGCCGATGGCCTGGGCGTGAAGCGTGGCGCGGCGGCGCGTGGCAGGCGGAGAGAGGTGGGCCGGGGCGAGCGCGCCCGGATCAAGCCCCTGCCCGCGCGCGGCGCCCTCGACCCGGCCGCTCACATAACCGGCAAGCGCGGCTTCAGATAAGTGCTGGAGCTGGCAGCCGCCACAGGCGGGAAAGTGGCGGCATGAAGGGGCCGCATGGTCCGGTCCCGGCACCAGGGTTCCGTCCGCCTCCAGCACGTCACCCGGCGCAGCGAGCGCTACGTAACGGCCATCGGAAGTCTGCCCTTCGCCTTTGGCGGCGATGCGAATGATGAGGCCGGGATTGTTCATGCGAGCGCGGCGCTTAGGGCATAACCCGCAGCAGCCGCAAGGTCTCCGGCAGTAAAGGCAGGTCCGCAGCGCCGCGCAGCCTCGCCGTGGAGCCAGAGCCCCTCCTGCGCGGCGAGGAACGCATCGCGGTGGACGGCAAGGCGGCTGGCGATGATCCCGGCGAGCACATCACCGCTGCCCGCGACCGAAAGCCAGGCCGATGCCCGCAGCCCAACCGTTACGTAACCACCGGGCGCGGCAATCAGGCTGTCCGGACCCTTTAAGAGGACGATGGCCTGCGCGGCCTCTGCCAGCGCCACCGCGCGGGCGCGCCGGGTACCCTTGGCGGAAAGGCCAAAGGCGGATTCCAGCGCCGCCATTTCACCCTCGTGCGGGGTGAGGACACGCGCAGCGGTGCCGGGGCTGTCGGGGCGCAGGAGGGTCAGCGCGTCGGCGTCGATCACGACGGGGCGGTTTACAGCGAGGGCCGCGTCGAGACGCGCCATTGCCTCGGCGCTGCGCCCCAGACCCGGACCGACGAGAACAGCAGCAATGCGGGGATCGCCGAGCGCGTCAAGGTCGGTGATGTCACAGACCAGCGATGGCGATACGGCTTCGGGCCGCATGGGTGCGAGGAGCTTCACATACCCCGCGCCAGAGCGCTGCGCAGCTTCGGCGGAGAGCAAGGCTGCACCGGGCATGGCCCCGGCGACAACGGCCAGCAGACCGCGCCAGTACTTGTGGGCATCGGCGGCGGGCGGCGCGATCCGGGGCTTGGCGAGTACCCTTGCCGCGCCTGGCACCGCGGCCACGCCGAGATCGACAAGCCGCAGCGCGCCCATCAACGGTGCAGCGGGCATCGAATGGTGCGCGTGCTTCCACGCCCCCAATGCGACGGTGACATCAAACGCCGGCAAGCCCGGATTGAGCGCCGCGCCGCTATCCGCGTCAATCCCGCTGGGAATATCGGCGGCGATGCGCAGGGCGTGTCGCTCGGCAAGGCCCGCCAGCAGGAAAAACAGGTCGCTCGGCAAGGGCCGCGAGAGACCGCTCCCAAACAGGCAATCCAGCAGCACACTGCCGCTCGGAAGAGTACCCGGTGTAAGGACTTCGCCCGCATAAAGCGCGCGCGCCGTCCGGGCCTCCGGCGTCATGGGCTCGCGGGCGGCGATCACGGTGACCGTTACACCGTGCTCCTGCAGGTGCCGTGCCGCCACGTAACCATCGCCGCCATTGTTGCCAGGGCCGCACAGCACAGTGACCGCACGCCCGCTCCCGAGCCGCCGCGCCCATTCGCCGAGCGCGCGGCCTGCCACTTCCATCAGTGCCTGCGCGGAGGTTCCGCCGTCGATGAGCGCCGCTTCGGCAGCGCGCATCGCGGCGACATCGAGAACCTGGCTCAGGTCAGTCGGCATCCTGTGTGCCGCTCGTGCGGACAATGCCGGAGAGATCGCGGACCCCGCCGCGCGCGGCGCTGGTCGTCATCAGCGCATAGGCCTGGAGCGCGAGGCTGACCTTGCGCGGACGCGGCTTCACCGGCTGCCACCCCCGCGCCTCGGCCGCCTTGCGGCGCTCCGCAAGCGTGGCGTCATCCACAGCGAGGTGGATCGAGCGGGCCGGAATGTCGATCTCGATGCGGTCGCCGGTCTCGACGAGGCCGATCGTGCCGCCTTCCGCCGCTTCGGGCGAGACGTGGCCGATAGAGAGGCCGGAAGTGCCGCCGGAGAAGCGCCCGTCGGTCACGAGCGCGCAAGCCGCGCCAAGCCCCTTCGACTTGAGGTAGCTCGTGGGATAGAGCATTTCCTGCATGCCGGGGCCGCCGCGCGGACCTTCGTAGCGGATGAGGACGACGTCGCCCGCCTCGATCTGACCCGTAAGGATCGCGGTGACGGCAGCGTCCAGGCTTTCGTAGACCTTGGCCGGGCCACTGAACTTGAGGATCTTCTCGTCGACGCCGGCGGTCTTCACGATGCAGCCGTCCCTGGCGAGATTGCCGAACAAGACGGCAAGCCCGCCATCCTGGCTGAAGGCGTGCTCTGCCGAACGGATCACCCCGCTCTCACGGTCGAGATCGAGCTCCTTCCATCGGCGCGACTGGCTGAAGGCGACCTGCGTCGGCACGCCGCCAGGCGCGGCCTTGAAGAATTCGTGGACTTCGGGGTCAGCGCTGCGCGAGATGTCCCACTTGGCGATGGCCTCGCCCATGGTCGAACTGTGGACGGTCGGCAGATCGGTATGCAGAAGGCCGGCCCGATCGAGCTGGCCAAGGATCGCCATGATGCCGCCGGCGCGGTGGACATCCTCCATGTGGACGTCGGACTTGGCGGGCGCAACCTTCGACAGGCACGGCACGCGGCGCGAAAGGCGGTCGATGTCCGCCATCGTGAAGTTGACGCCGGCCTCGTGCGCGGCGGCCAGAAGGTGCAGCACGGTGTTGGTCGAGCCGCCCATCGCGATGTCGAGGCTCATCGCGTTCTCGAACGCTCGGAAGCTGGCGATCTGCCGCGGCAGGGCGCTCTCGTCGTTTTCCTCGTAATAGCGGCGGCACAGTGCGACTGCGCGGCGGCCGGCCTCGCGGAACAGGCGTTCGCGATCGGCATGGGTCGCCAGCACCGAACCGTTGCCGGGGAGCGAGAGGCCTAGCGCTTCGGTGAGGCAGTTCATCGAGTTGGCGGTGAACATTCCCGAGCACGAGCCGCAGGTCGGGCAGGCCGAGCGCTCGATGGTCTCGACTTCCTCGTCAGTGTACTTCTCGTCCGCGGCGGCGACCATCGCATCGACGAGATCGAGCGCGACTTCCTTGCCGCCAAGGACGACCTTGCCCGCCTCCATCGGCCCGCCCGAGACGAAGACAGCCGGCACGTTGATGCGCATCGCGGCCATCAGCATGCCCGGCGTGATCTTGTCGCAGTTCGAGATGCAGACCATGGCATCGGCGCAATGCGCGTTGACCATGTACTCGACGCTATCGGCGATCAGATCGCGGCTGGGGAGCGAGTAGAGCATCCCGTCATGGCCCATGGCGATGCCATCATCGACCGCGATCGTGTTGAACTCCTTGGCGACACCGCCCGCGGCCTCGATCTCGCGTGCCACGAGCTGACCGAGGTCCTTGAGGTGGACGTGGCCCGGCACGAACTGGGTGAAGCTGTTGACGACAGCGATGATCGGCTTGCCGAAATCGCTGTCCTTCATGCCCGTGGCGCGCCACAATCCGCGCGCGCCCGCCATGTTGCGGCCGTGGGTGGTGGTTCTGGAACGATAGACCGGCATTGGCATTCTCTCTTGACGTTTGGTGCTCGCCACAGCGGCGATGATGCCATGCACCTAGCGCAAGAGCGCTTTCCGGTCGAAAGTTATCTCCGCAACCATCCGGTCAGGCGCCGAGCGCGATAGCCAGCTGATTGGCAATGCGCGCGAGCCGCTCGGCCCAGAGCGCATGGCGGGCCGGATCCACAATCTGGTCCTGCCGCACCTCGACGCCAAAGTAGGGCCGCCCTTCGGCCTCGGCATGGCGGTTCATCGTCGCATTCAGCAGGCGGCCCGAATAGGGCTCCTGATCGCCGACGACCAGGCCTTCGGCTTCGAGCAGGGGAATGGCGAGGCGCGCGGCACGGTCGTCCTCGTTGTAGAGCACGCCGACCTGCCAGGGGCGCGCTTGCGCCGGGTCGCTGGCGAGCTGCGGGGTGAAGCTGTGGAGCGAGAGGATCAGCGATGGGGGCGATTCGTCGAGCAGTGCGGCGAGCGCTTCGTGATAGGGCCGGTAGAAGCGGGCAAGGCGCTCTTCGTGGCCGGCATGGTCGAGCGCATTGCCGGGGATCGCGTGGCCGTCACTGGCAATGGGGCAGACGGTGGGACCATGCTCGTCGCGGTTGAAATCGCAGACAAGGCGGCTGACGCCCCCGAGGAACGCAGCGATTCCGGGGCGCTGGGCCATGTGGGCGGCGACGCCTGCGACGCCGATATCGACGGCGATATGCTGGTCGAGAAGCGCGGGATCAATGCCGAGATCGATATCGCCGGGCACATGGTTCGAGGCGTGATCGGAGACGACGAGGATACCCCCGAAGCGCGGGGTGCCGAGAATCCGGTAGGCCTCGCTCATCGCAGCGCTCCGGCAAGGCGCCACCAACCAGGCGGCAAGGCCGCAGCGGCGCCATCGCGGGCTTCAGGACTGTCGTAGAGCGCAAAGCAAGTCGCGCCGGAGCCGGACATGCGGGCGAGCCAAGCACCGCTTGCCTTCAGCGCCGCGATGACACCAGCGATCTCAGGGACAAGCGCGATGGCACTGGGTTCGAGATCGTTGCGACCCTCCAGCGTTATCGTGCGCAGATCACCTGACGGCATGGCGCCACGGTCGACCATGTCCCAGCCCTTGAACACAGGGCCAGTCGCGAGCGGAATGCGCGGGTTGACAAGGAGGACGGGCGTTCCGGCAAGATCGTTGGCAACGGGTTCCAGTTCGGTCCCCGTTCCACGCCCGATGCAGGCCTGGCTAAGGACGCAGGCCGGAACATCGGCGCCCAACTTGGCGGCGCGCGCGTGCCAGTCGTCCGGCAGACCATGCGCGCGCTCGACCATGCGAAACACCGCGCCAGCATCGGCAGATCCGCCGCCGAGCCCGGCCGCAACCGGAAGACGCTTCTCAAGCATAACTGCCCAGCCGTTCCCATGCGGCAGATGATTCAAGGCTTTTGCGACGATATTTCCGAACGGATCGGTCAGTACGGTCGCGAATTCACCGAAGACATGGAGGCTGTCTTGACCAGAGGGCTCTGCCGCCAGCTCATCACCCGCATCGACGAAGGCAAACAGCGTCTCAAGCTCATGATAGCCATCCTCACGCCGCCGCCGGACATGCAGCGCAAGATTGATCTTGGCGTAGGCGGTTTCGCGCATCATGGCCGCCCGCCCCGGTCCGGGGCGGGCTGCTCCGTCACATGTTCGGATAGTTGGGGCCGCCGCCACCTTCGGGCGTGACCCATTCGATGTTCTGCGTCGTGTCCTTGATGTCGCAGGTCTTGCAGTGGACGCAGTTCTGGGCGTTGATCTGAAGACGCGGATTGCCATCCTCGCCGGTCAGGAACTCATAGACTCCCGCCGGACAAAAGCGTGCTTCGGGGCCAGCATAGAGCGGCAGGTTGATCCGGGTGGGGACGCTCGGGTCCTTGAGCACGAGGTGGCAGGGCTGGTCCTCCTCGTGGTTGGTGTAGGAGAACGCCACAGAGGTCAGGCGGTCGAAGCTGATCACGCCGTCGGGCTTGGGATACTCGATCGGCTTGAACAGGTCGGCGCGCATCGTGTGATCGCTGTCCTTGTGGTGCTTCATCGCCCCGAGCGGATTGATCTTGAGCACGCGCGCCCACATGTCCGTGCCTGCGAGCGCGGTGCCCAGCGCGCCGCCGAACTTGGCAACCAGCGGCTGCGCATTCTGGACGAGCTTGAGTTCCTTGGCGATCCAGCTTTCGCGCACGGCAGTGTCGTACTCGCCGAGCTCATCCTGCTCGCGGCCATTCGCCATTGCGGCAACAATGGCTTCGGCGGCCAGCATCCCGCTCTTCATCGCGGTGTGGCTGCCCTTGATTCGCGGCACGTTGACGAAGCCTGCCGAGCAGCCGATCAATGCGCCGCCCGGGAAGGCGAGCTTCGGCACCGATTGCCAGCCACCCTCGTTGATCGCGCGCGCACCGTAGGAGACGCGGCGGCCGCCTTCGAGGATTGCGCGGATCGCGGGGTGCTGCTTCCAGCGCTGGAACTCCTCGTAAGGGTAGACATAGGGGTTCGCGTAATCGAGCGCGGTCACGAAGCCGAGCGCCACCTGGTTGTTCGCCTGATGGTAGAGGAACCCGCCGCCCCACGTATTGCTTTCCGAGAGCGGCCAGCCCTGCGTGTGGATGACGCGTCCCGGCACGTGCTTGTCGGGATCGATGTCCCACAGTTCCTTGATGCCGATGCCGTAGACCTGCGGCTGGCAATCGCGTTCAAGGTCGTACCTGGCCTTCAACTGCTTGGTGAGGTGTCCGCGCGCACCCTCGGCAAACAGGGTATACTTTGCGAGAAGCTCCATGCCCGGCTGGTAGTCCGGCTTGTGGCTCCCATCCTTGGCGACGCCCATGTCACCCGTGGCAACGCCGCGCACTGCGCCAGCATCGTCATACAGGATTTCGGCGGCAGCGAAGCCGGGGAAGATTTCGACGCCCAGTTCGGTGGCCTGTTCGGCGAGCCAGCGGCACAGGTTGCCGAGGCTGCCCGTGTAGTTGCCGTGGTTGGAGAGGAACGGCGGCATCATCAGATGCGGCAGCGCCGTCTTGCCGCTGCGGGTGAGCACCCAGTGCCAGTTGTCGGTCACAGGCGTTTCCGCCATCGGGCAGCCCTGTTCTCGCCACTCGGGAAGCAGTTCATCAAGCGCCTTGGGATCGACCACCGCACCCGATAGGATATGCGCGCCGATTTCCGAGCCCTTTTCGAGGATGCAGACCGATATCTCGGAATTGACCTGCTTGAGGCGGATAGCCGCTGCAAGGCCCGCTGGCCCACCGCCGACGATCACGACATCGTACGGCATCGATTCCCGTTCGCTCATTCTGTCTCGCTCCGACCCCGGTTCGGGCACGTCATGCCCCATATTCCACCTCATTGCCTTGAAAGCTGCGGCCAGCAAGGTCAAGACCACTTGGTAATGGGACCGCTAGATAGAACAGACATGTCGCTTAGCCACTCCTTCGGTGGTGCGCTTGAGGCCGCGCTCGGCTGGTGGGCGGAAGCCGGGGTGGACATCGCTTTTGTCGATGAACCGCAGGATTGGCTGGCAGCCGCGCCCCCTGCCCCGGCAGCCAAGGCAACGGCGGTTTTGCCGCCTATGGAGCAAAAGCCGGCGCGGGCCTCCGCGCACTCCGCAGCCGTTCCAGTCCTAGCTGAGGATCGGAGTGCGTGGCCTCAGACACTTGAGGATTTTTCTCCCTGGTGGATGTCCGAGCCTTCGCTCGCCCCGCGCGGTGCAAGGCGGCTGGCGCCGCATGGGCCGCGAGGCGCGCGGTTGATGGTGCTGGTGCCGATGCCGGCGGAAGATGACGGCGAGACCTTGCTTTCGGGCCGGACTGGCAAGCTGTGTGATGCCATGCTCGGCGCGATGGGGCTTGATCCGGCTGCCGTGTACCGCGCTTCGGCCCTGCCGGCGCGAATCGCCCTGCCCGATTGGGCAGGGCTCGGCGCGGCAGGGCTCGGCGCAGTGCTGAAACGGCATGTTGCACTCGCCCGGCCCGAGCGGATGCTGGTGTTCGGCCGAAGCGACATCTCGGCGCTATTGGGGCACGACTTGACGCATAATGCTCACCATTTACGCGCACTTAACCATGAGAATGGCAGTGTTCCGGCAGGTTTCGAATACGATCTTGAAACGCTGTTGGCAAAACCGATCTGGAAATCGGGGGTATGGCAGCGCTGGTTGGATGGGGCGGCCGCAGCGGACGGCTCTGGATGACCAAGAAGACTGACAACCAGAAACGGGAAGAGATCCAAAGTGGGATGTACGTACGGGGCCAATCGTTCGTGAAAATCAGCCGCGCCGCTGTGTTTGGCATGGCCGCCGTGCTTGGTTTGGGCACCGCCGCACCGGCGGCTGCCAATAGCGCTGCCGCCGAGTATTTCCGCTCGCGCACCGATCGGACGGCAGTGCCCGCGCTGCTTACCCAAGATGATCGTACCTACTACAAGCAGATGTTCGGCGCGATCGAGCGCGAGGATTGGTCTGCAGTGCAGACCCTGCTCGCGCAGCGCGCCGACGGTCCGCTCCATGCCGTTGCCCGTGCGCAGTTCTATCTCGCAGCCAACTCCCCTCGCGCCGAACTTGCGCCGCTGACCCAGGTCATCGCCGCCGCGCCGGATCTGCCCTGGGCCGAACAGCTTGGCCGTCTCGCGCTCAAGCGCGGTGCGACCGAACTTCCCGCCCTACCCAGCGCGCAGCCGATGGTTTCGCTGCCCGGCCTGCCCAAACGCATCAAGCCGCGCCCGGTTGCCGATGGCACGATGCCGGATACGGTCGCGCTGGCGATTCAGGACCGCATCAAGAACGATGATCCGCTCGGCGCGCGCGTGCTCCTCGACGGGATCGAGGCGAACCTCTCGGTCGAAGCACGCGCCGAATGGCACCAGCGCGTAGGCTGGGCCTTCTATATCGAGAACGACGACGCCAATGCACGCAACGTCTCGCTGGGCGCACTGCAAGGTGCGAGCGGCCCTTGGGTCGCCGAAGCACTGTGGACGGCGGGCCTTGCCGCATGGCGCATGGGCGATTGCCAGAGCGCGGCAGCCAGCTTCGAGCAGGCTGCCGGCGCCGCGCAAAGCGATGAGCTGAACGCTGCTGCCAACTACTGGGCCGGGCGCGCGTGGATGCGTTGCCGGGCACCGGAGAAAGTTGCAACCGCACTGCGCAGCGCAGCGCGCCTGCGCGATACGCTCTATGGCATGATCGCGAGCGAGGCGCTCGGGCTCAAGGAGACGGGTGTCGCTTCAGCAGCCGACTTTACCTCGGACGACTGGCAGAAGCTGCGCCAGGTGAGCAATGTCCGTCTTGCAGTGGAATTGGCCGAGATCAGCGAGGACGGCCTTGCCGACGAACTGCTGCGGCACCAGGCGCGGATCGGCGATCCCTCGCTCTATGCACCGCTTTCGCGGCTTGCGCGCGATCTCGGCCTGCCGGCGACGCAGCTGTGGATGGCCTACAATGCGCCCTATGGTGCCCGGCCCGACGCCGCCGCGCGCTTCCCGGCACCGCGCTGGGTGCCGGCGACGGGTTGGAAGGTCGATCCGGCGCTGCTTTTTGCCCATTCGCTGCAGGAATCGAACTTCCGCACCGCTGTCGTCAGCCCCGCAGGCGCGCGCGGGTTGATGCAGGTTCTCCCCGGCACTGCCCGCGGCCTTACGCGCCATGAACCGGCGATGGTGGGCCGCGAAAAGCAGTTGGACCTGCCCGATGTCAACATGGCGTTCGGCCAGGGCTACCTCGTTCAGCTCAAGGATTCGGGCGCGACCGGCGGCCTGCTGCCCAAGGTCATCGCTGCCTACAACGCCGGGCCCATGCCAATCGCGCGCTGGAACAGCGAGATCCGCGACAACGGTGATCCGCTGTTGTGGATGGAATCGATCCCGTATTGGGAGACGCGAGGCTACGTCTCGATCGTCATGCGCAATTACTGGATGTACGAGCGTCAGGCCGGTGGTCCTTCCGAAAGCCGCCTCGGCCTTGCCCAGGGAATGTGGCCGAAGTTCCCGGGTCTGACCGGCGCGGAAAGCGTGAGGATGGCGTCCCGTGGCTATTGATACCTCGCGCACCTTCAAGCCGATCAATATCGCGCTGCTGACCGTTTCGGACACGCGCGGGCCTGAGAATGATACGTCCGGCGACATCCTTGCCGAACGGATCCGGTCGGCGGGCCATCATCTTGCCGTGCGCGCCATCGAGAAGGATGATGCAGCGCGCATCGCCAGCCGGCTCAACAACTGGATCGACGATCGCAGCGTGGATGCCGTGGTCATCACCGGCGGCACGGGCCTCACCGGCCGCGACGTGACGCCCGAAGCGCTGGACCGCGTGAAGACGCGCGACATTCCGGGCTTTGGAGAGCTGTTCCGCTGGATCAGCTTCAAGACCATCGGCACCAGCACGATCCAGTCGCGCGCTTGTGCCGTTGTGGCGCGGGGCACCTACATCTTCGCCCTGCCCGGCTCCAACGGCGCGGTCAAGGATGGCTGGGACGGGATCCTCGCAGAGCAGCTCGACAGCCGGAACCGGCCCTGCAATTTCGTCGAGCTGATGCCGCGCCTGCTCGAGAAGTAGGTTTTCAGGCCGCAGCGCCTCCGTACATTCATCGTTCATGTCGAGAAGGGATGTTCGTTGGCCTCGACCGGATGATTCCGGCGCACGCCATTCGGGGGGACCGATGCCACGGACAACGCAGCGCCTTCTGCGCCTTTTCATCCTGATCACCGGCCTTGCGGCAGCGAGCGCGCCAGCGCTTGCACAGATTGCCCCAGATCCCACCGGCCGCGGCCCTTACGCGGTGGCCAGCACGGAATACAAGCTGCCCGCCCGGCGAGACGTGCTTGTGGCCCCGTTCACGGTGACCGAACTTTGGGCGCGGATCTGGCGCCCGGCTGACACGGCGGGGCCAAGCCCGGTCATCGTCATGCTCCATGGCAACCACTCCACCTGCGGGCGGATCGACCCGGCAGTGCCCGGACGGATCGACGACGATTCGACCTATACCGACACGGGCCGCTGCCCGGAGGGTTACGTCGTCGTGCCCAACCACGAAGGCTATGCCTACCTCGCGGAGCGACTCGCCTCGTGGGGCTATTTCGTCGTCTCGATCAATGCCAATCGCGGCGTCAACGCGGCATGGGGTGATGACGAGGACTTCGGACTGAACCTGCGGCGCGGGCGGCTGATCCTGCGCCATCTTGTCCAGCTCGACCGCTGGAACACTTCTAACAGTGGCGAGAAGATCCTCGGCTTCAACTTGCGCGGCAAGCTCGACTACAGTCAGATCGGTCTGTTCGGCCATTCGCGCGGCGGCGAAGGGGTGCGCGCGGCGCTGAACCAGTATCGCGACCTCGGCAGCATCTGGCCGAGCCAGTTCCGTAACAAGCCAAGGTTCCGGGCCCTGTTCGAACTGGCCCCGGTCGATGGGCAGACGAACCGCGTGCTCGATGCCGAAGGCGTCGCGTGGAATGTGCTCCTGCCGACCTGCGATGGCGATGTCTCCGACCTCCAGGGACAGCGCGTATTCGACCGCATGATCAACGCTCGTGCCGAAAAGGCTCCGACCCCCAAGTCGATGTTTACGGTCGAGGGGACCAATCACAATTTCTACAACACCGAATGGCAGCAATCGGATTCGCAGGAATGCTACAGCACCGATCCCGACCAGCCGGTGGTGTTCGATCCCCGGGCGGCGGCCTCGGAAGCGCAGCGCGTGACCGCGCTCTATCCGGTGACCGCATTCTTCCACGCGCATCTGGGCAACAGCCCTGCCGCCGTGTTCGCAAACCTGTTCAATCCGTCTTTCCGCATGCCCGGAAGGTTGACGCGGGTGACGCGTTTCCGCCGCACCTATACCGACAACGTCGCGCGGGCAGGAAGCATCGTGCTTGATGACTTCCTCCGTCCGCTCGGCAGCGGCGAAACCGGTCGCGGCAACGAGAGCGGCGCTCTCAAGTACTTCGCCCAGACCGCAGTGCCGGGGCACGAGCCGACTGCGCAGTTCGGTATCGTTGGCTGGGACACCACCGTCCTCAAGGGCGCGATGCCGTTCTACCAGGCCAACGCGGCTGCGCCGGGCACGGGCCTGTCGATCGACAGCTATGACACGCTCGAGTTCCGCGTCGGGCTGGCCTGCAGGAACTTTGCCGAGAACGGCGGCAACGGGTGCGAGGCAGACCCCGCGCTCAACCCCACGGGGACCACGGACTTCACCATTGCGATTGCCTCCCCCGACGGCTTCTTCAGCCAGCCGGTTCGGCTGTCGCGCTATGCCAGACCGCTTGCGCCGGTTGGGCTGGGCTATGGCCCGATTATCATCGACCCCAAGCGGGTCGCAGGCTCAATTCTGCCCGGCGAAAGCGATCCGATCGACTTTCCGCAAGGCAATGGCCACCCGGTGCTGGAGACGGTGCGCATTCCGCTGGCCGATTTCGGCCTGCCGCGCGGCAGCCGCGTGCGCGGGGCCCGGCTGACGTTCAACCGGGCCGCTATCGGTACGATCTATCTCGGCAATGTCCGCTTCACACGGGCGCTGGCCGCGAACGATGCCGGTGGACCGGGTCCGATCCCGGGTCCGTTCCTCGCGCAGGAGACCCAGGCCTCGCCCCCGCCGCAGACCGCAGCCCCTGCCCTGCGCATGCCGGCGCCCCGGCTGATCGACGGCGGCCAGGTCACCCGGATTCTGCGGGAGCGCCGCGCCGTGGTCACTGCCAGCCAGGCCATCAGCAGCGCGAAGATGGCGGCGCCGCCGGTCTGGCCTTCGCCGCGCCAGGTCGTCTCCTTCGCGATCACCGTGCCGGAACCGCTGGTGATCGGCGGTGCGCTCTTGACGCTGCGGATTGGCGGCGAAAGCTTCCGGCTGGGCCAGGCGATTTCGGTGCCGACGCAGGGCATGAAGGCAGCCCGGTTCATCCTGACGCCCGAAGCCTTCGCCGCCCTGCAGCAGGGCGCACCGATGCTTCTGGAAAACGGGAACCAGCGCTTCGACCTCGGCGTGCTTGACAAGACCATGCTGCGCTGACGCCACTGGTGCCGCGCAAAGGTCCTGCTCCATCGCACACGGCGGCGGTGGAATGGGGCTGGCATAGCTCTCTTGTTCTATTTATGTTCCCCTCATGAGGATACCCGATTCCCGAGTTCACGGACGCGGCGCGCAATCGGCGTGTGTGCCGACGCGCTTCGGCCTTGCCACACGCGATGCCGATGGGGACTGGCTTGATGCGGCGGAGATGATCGACGGACCCGGCCCCAAGCTGCGCACCACGGTGACCGAGGAGTTCCCGAAGTCGGTGCTCTCGTTCAACACCTCGCCCGACATCCCCTTCGACCGCTCGATGAACCCCTATCGCGGCTGCGAGCATGGCTGTGTCTATTGCTACGCGCGACCGACCCATGCCTGGCACGATCTTTCCCCGGGGCTCGACTTTGAGACGAAGCTGTTCGCCAAGCCTGGCGCGGCAGAACTTCTGCGCAAGACCTTTGCCGCGCGCGGCTATACGCCAAAGCCGCTGGCACTGGGCACTAATACCGATCCCTACCAGCCAATCGAGGGGCGCTACCGCATCACCCGTGCCGTGCTAGAGCTGTGCCTCGAAACAGGGCATCCGGTCACGATCACCACCAAGTCGGCGCGGGTCCTCCGCGATCTCGACCTGCTGACCGAGCTGGCGCAGCGGGAGCTGACGGCTGTCTCGATCTCGGTGACGAGCCTCGATCCACGTCTTTCAGGCACGCTGGAACCGCGCGCTTCGGCACCGGCCAAAAGGCTTGCGGCGATAGAGGCGCTCTCCAGGGCCGGTGTCCATGCCAACGTCTCGGTATCGCCGATCATCCCCGCGATCACCGACAGCTTTATCGAGGCGATCCTTGCCGAGGCGGGTGCGCGCGGGGCGGCTTCGGCCAGCTGGATCATGTTGCGCCTGCCGCACGAGGTAGCCCCCCTGTTTCGCGAATGGCTCGATGTGCATTTCCCTGACCGCGCAGCCAAGGTCATGGCCATTGTACAGTCGGTACGTGGAGGGAAAGACAACGACGCGCGCTTCTTCAGCCGAATGAAGCCGACCGGCGTCTGGGCCGATCTGGTGCGCAGCCGCTTTCGTCTCGGCCTGAAACGCTCGGGGATCCCGCAGGCCAGACCCCTGCTCGATTGCAGCCGGTTCCGCCCGCCGAGCCGCGACGGGCAGCTGCCACTGTTCTAGAGCGTTCTCGCACCAGCTGGAATCGTCTGGTGACTCGGACAACGCGGCAAAACAAGAATCTGGAGCGATCCGTCCGATGCAATCGGAACGGATTTCGCTCTAGTCGGGCCGATCGCCGGTGGGCAGATAGCGCCGTTCGCCGGTGACCGGATCGTACCAGACATCGAGGATCTGGCCAGACTGGTGATCGACCTCGCGTTCGGCAGTGAGCTGCCAGGCCCCGCCGGTGCCACGGCGACGCGCAAGGTAACCGGCGTCGAACACGGTACCGAGGGCGACGAGCCCGGACAACAGGAACAGCGCAAAGCCGCCGCCATCCGTGCCTGCAATCTGCACGAGGAAACCGCCCATCGCGGCCAGCCCGGCAAGGACCAGCGCGGCGACGCGGCCGCCAGGCGTCACAGGGGCCTCAGCTTCACCGCTGTGCCATAGGCGACGACTTCGTTCATCGTCTGACCAATCGAGCCCGAATCGAAGCGCATCATCACGACCGCATCCGCGCCCATCAGCGCGGCGTTCATGACGAGGCGGTCGATCGCCTGGCGGCGCGCGTCTTCGACCAGCGCCGAGTACTCCTTGATCTCGCCGCCGATGATCGAACGCAGACCGGCAATGATGTTACCGCCAAGTCCGCGGCTGCGCACCACCACGCCGAAGACCTGGCCAAGACACTCGGTCACTTCGCGGCCGGCAACATTCTCGGTGGTGGCGATGATCATCAGGCCAGGTTTTCCCGGGGGGCAAACCGCACGAGCCGCGATGTCGCGACTGCTGCCTGCCGGTGGACCACGACCGGAGCGTAGTCCGGATCCTTGACCATGCCCATGAACGATGCCGCATCGGGATAGGCCATGACGAAAGTCTCGTCCCAGTCCCATTCAGCGGGCCCTGTGACCATTGCCTCGAACGCGCCGGCCCAGACGATATGCCCGCCGGCGCGCTCCAGCACGGGCTGGATCGTGCGCATGTACTCGCGGTAGGCTTCCGCGCCGCTCAGCCCCTTGCCCGCGAGAGGATGCCCTTCGGGATAAGCGGCATGTTCGCGAAACCGGACAAGGTTCAGCATGTGGATCGGCGTATCCCTCGGGAGGGCCTTGAACTTTTCGAAGTTCTCGCGGCTCGGATCGATAAAGGCCTCGCTCATGTCAGGCGCTCCACTGCCAATCGCGAAACTGATCGCGCAGGTCCTTCTTGCTGATCTTGCCGGTACCGGTGTGGGGGATTTCATCCACGAAAACCACGGCATCGGGCAGCCACCACTTGGCGACATGGCCGGCCAGATACTCGCGCAGCGCCTTGTCAGAGACTTCGGCACCGGGCTTCTTGACCACGACGAGCAGCGGCCGCTCGTCCCAGCGGGGATGATAGACGCCGATGGCGGCCGCTTCGGCGACACCGGGGAAGCCGATTGCGGCGTTTTCGAGCTCGACCGAACTGATCCATTCCCCGCCGGACTTGATAACATCCTTGGTGCGGTCGGTCAGCTGCAGCGTACCGTCAGGGTGGATCACCGCGACGTCGCCGGTATCGAACCAGTTAGCGGCATCGGTCGCGGGCTGTTCGGCCTTGAAATAGCGCCCGACGACCCAGGGCCCCCGCACCTGCAGCGCGCCCGAGGTCTTGCCATCGCGGGGAAGAACCTTGCTGTAATCGCCCAGATCGACGCAGCGCAGTTCGACGCCGAAGGGCACGCGGCCCTGCATCGCCTTGATCGAGACCTGCTCGTCGAACGAGAGCTCGTCCCAATTCGCCGTTTCAGTGCCCGTCGTGCCGATGGGCGAGGTTTCCGTCATGCCCCAGGCATGGGCGACGCGCAGACCCTTCTTCATGAAGCGCTCGATCATCGCGCGCGGCATAGCCGAGCCGCCGCAGACCACGGTGTGGAGGCTGGCCGGGATGTCCTTTCCGGCCGAGTCGATGTGCTGGAGCAAGCTCAGCCAGACGGTCGGCACGCCCGCCGACGTGGTCACTTTCTCGCGCTCCATCAGTTCGCAAAGAACCGCCGCTTCGTTGACCGCGCTGTAGACGAACTTTGCGCCCGCTGCGGCGCCAGCCCATGGCAGACCCCAGCTTGCCGCATGGAACATCGGCACGATGGGCAGCGCGACACTGCGGCAATCCATGCCGAAGACCTGCGGCGTGACCGCGGTCATCGCGTGGAGTACCGTCGAGCGGTGTTCGTAGAGCACGCCCTTGGGGTTGCCGGTGGTGCCGCTGGTGTAGCAGAGCATGCACGGGTCGCGCTCGTCGCCATCGACCCATTCACCCACGCCGTCTTCGCTCGCGATCCAGTCTTCGAAATGCTCGGCCGGGCCACTGCTGTCGAAGCAAATGTAATGCTCGATGGTGTTCCAGCGCGGCTTCATCCGCTCGACAATCGGCGCGAATGCGGCATCGAACAGCAGGACGCGGTCTTCTGCGTGGTTGGCGATGTAATCGAGCTGATCGTCGAAGAGGCGCGGGTTGATCGTATGGAGCACTCCGCCGACACCTACCGCACCGTACCAGGTGACGAGGTGGCGGTGGTGGTTCATCGCCAGCGTCGCCACGCGGTCGCCCGGCTTGATCCCGAGCTTCGCAAGCTTCTGCGCCATCCGCATCGCATCGTGGCGAATTCCGGCCCAGGTGGTGCGGGTTTCGCTGCCATCGGCCCAGCGCGAGACGATCTCGCGGCCGCCGTGTTCACGCGCGGCATGATCGATGAAATGCGTCACGCGCAGCGACCAATCCTGCATGGCGCCCAGCTGCATGCCTTACTCCCCTTGTGGTTGAATGTTCTATTCGACGAGCCGCAAGTGCCGGTCCGGTCTTGCGGTGAGCGCCACATTGGCAAGCCCTTCGACCGGAATCAATCGTTCGATTACATCCGAATCAAGTGCAAAGTCCGCACCGAGCCGCAGGACCGGCTCACGCGAGGTACCGGTGCGAAGGCGGGCAACGACCTCGCCCCTCGCCCCTTCAGCGCGTGGGAGCAGCAGAGCGAGCTCGGTCATCGCTTCGGGCTTTGACACATCGAGTTTGAGGAGCATCCGGGCGGCGCTGCTGACCGAGGCGAGCGGTCGCGCCCCGCGCACGGTGATGCGCGGCGGCTCGTCCGGATTGGGCCGGTCAAGCTCGACATTGAGGAGCACGCAAGTGCCCTCGCGCGCCCACTGCTGGAAGGGCTCGACAAGGCCTTCCTCGAAGCAGGATGCGGAAAACTGTCCACTGCTGTCAGAGAAATCGGCCGCGATGAAATCGTTGCCCTTCTTGGTCTTGCGCCGGTTCACGCCTTCGACAAGCGCGGCCATGACCGCGCCGGTGCGGGCGGCCCCGGCATCCCCGTCCCCACTCATCAGGCTGCCATAGGTGCGCGCGCCATTGGCCGAGGCGACCGCGCGGTACTCGGTGACGGGATGCGCGGCGAAGTAGAACCCGAAAGTATCGCGTTCGGCCGCCATCTGATCCGCCCGCGACCATGGCGCGGTTTCAGTGAGGCGGGTCGCGGGAACGGCGTGATCCTCCGCACCGAACAATCCCGCCTGCCCCGAGGTACGCGAACGGGCGGCCTCGTCGGCTACCGCCATCAGGAGTTCGGCATTGGCAGTGATCTGGGCGCGGTTGGGCTCAAGCGCATCGAACGCACCGGCAGCCGCGAGTGCCTCCAGCCCGCGCCGGTTCATGGCGCCAGCAGGCAGGCGGCGGAACAAGTCATCGAGGGTGGCGTAAGGTCCGTTCGCCTCACGCTCGGCGACGATGGCGTCCATTGCCTTCTCGCCCACGTTGCGCAGCCCGGCGAGCGCATAGCGCACGGCATAACCCTCCTCGGTGCGCTCGACTGTGAACTCGGCCTCCGAACGGTTGATATCCGGCCCGTGGAGCGCGATCCCGGCCCGGCGCATATCGTCGACGAAGACCGCCAGCTTTTCCGACTGGTGCATGTCGAAACACATCGAGGCAGCGTAGAATTCGTGCGGGTAGTGCGTCTTGAGCCAGGCGGTCTGGTAGGCGAGCAGCGCATAGGCGGCGGCATGGGACTTGTTGAAGCCGTAGCCGGCGAACTTGTCGATCAAGTCGAACAGCTCGTTCGCCTTCTTCGCATCGATCCCCGAAACCTCCTTGCAGCCATCGACGAAGCGCTGGCGCTGTGCGTCCATTTCGGCTTGGACCTTCTTGCCCATGGCGCGGCGCAGCAGGTCGGCATCGCCGAGTGAATAGCCCGCGAGGATCTGCGCGGCCTGCATGACCTGTTCCTGATAGACGAAGATCCCGTAAGTCTCGGCAAGGATCACCGAGAGCTTCTCGTGCGGATATTCGATCGCCTCGAGCCCGTTCTTGCGGCGGCCGAACAGCGGGATGTTGTCCATCGGACCCGGTCGGTACAGCGAGACGAGCGCGATGATATCGCCGAAATTGGTCGGCTTCACCGCCGCCAGCGTGCGGCGCATGCCTTCCGATTCCAGCTGAAACACGCCGACGGTATCGCCCGACTGAAGCAGCCGGTAGACCTGCGCATCATCCCAGGCGAGCCGGTCGAGATCGATCCTGATGCCGCGCTTGGCCATGAGATCGACAGCCTTGCGCAGCACGGACAGCGTCTTGAGGCCGAGGAAGTCGAACTTAACGAGGCCGGCTTCCTCGACGAACTTCATGTCGAACTGCGTGACCGGCATATCCGAGCGCGGATCGCGGTAGAGTGGCACGAGCTGGGCCAGCGGACGGTCGCCGATCACCACACCCGCAGCATGGGTCGAGCTGTTGCGCGGCAGGCCTTCCAATTGCATCGCAAGGTCGATCAGGCGGCGCACTTCGGGATCGCGGTCGTATTCGCGCTTGAGGTCCGCGATGCCGTTGAGCGCGCGGGGCAGCGGCCAGGGATCGGTCGGGTGGTTGGGCACCATCTTGCACAGGCGGTCGACTTGTCCGTAGCTCATCTGCAGGATGCGGCCGGTATCGCGCAGCACGGCGCGGGCCTTCAATTTGCCGAAGGTGATGATCTGTGCGACGTGGTCATCGCCATATTTGCGCTGGACGTAGCGGATCACTTCGCCGCGGCGGGTTTCGCAGAAGTCGATGTCGAAGTCCGGCATCGAGACGCGTTCGGGATTGAGGAAGCGTTCGAAAAGGAGGCCCAATCTGATCGGATCGAGATCGGTGATGGTGAGCGCCCATGCCACCAGCGAACCCGCGCCCGAACCGCGCCCCGGCCCCACCGGAATGCCCTGTTCCTTGGCCCACTTGATGAAATCGGCCACGATCAGGAAGTAACCGCCGAAGCCCATGCGGTTGATGATGCCAATCTCGAACTCGAGCCGGTCGCGGTATTGCCTGACCTCGTCCCAGTGGCCTTCGGCCTTGAGCTTCTCGAAAGGCAGCGCGTCGATCTCCTCGATCGGCAAGGTCAGCGCCTCGACGAGGTCATCCCAGACGGCTTCCGAGTAGTAGGGCTTCATCCGCGCGACGAGACCGTGGCGCGAATCTGCCGCCATCATCCGCGCTTCGCCTTCCTTGTCACCGGCAAGGCTCGGAAGGATGGGGTTGCGCTTGGGCGGCTTGAACGCGGTGCGCTGGGCGACGACGAGGGTGTTGGCGAGCGCTTCGGGGAGATCGGCAAAGATCTCCTCCATCATCGGCGCGGGCTTGATCCACCATTCCTTGGAGGAACGCGGGCGATCTGCGGAATCGACGTGGGTCGAGCTCGCGATGCAGAGCATGGCATCGTGCGCATCATAGAACGCGCGTTCGGCAAAGCTGGCCGGGTTGGTGGCGACAAGCGGGAGATCGCGCGCGTACGCAAGATCGATCAGCGCGGGTTCGGCAGCTGTCTCGGCAGGGTCGTTGCGGCGGGCGATCTCGATATAGAGGCGCTGAGGGAACAGGACTTCGATCTCGGCGAGATAGGCTTCGGCGGCGGTCTGCTGGCCATCGGCGAGGAGGCGGGTGAGCGCCCCCTCCCCCGCCGCGGTCAGGCAGAGCAGGCCATCGGTGTGTCCTGCAAGTTCGGCAAGCGGGACATGCGGCGCGAATTCGAGCGGGCGGGCAAGGTGCGCCTCGCTGACAAGGTGGCAGAGGTTGTCATAGCCCTTGGCATCCTGCGCATAGAGCGCGAGCCAGTCGATGGTGGGGGCGCCGGCCCCGAACCCGGTGCTGGCCGCCCCTTCCCGCGCCGGACGGGCCACTGCAAGCATGGTACCGATGACGGGCTGCACGCCCATATCGAGGCAGGCCTTGGCAAAGGCGACGCTGCCATAAAGCCCGTTGCGATCGGTGATCGCGGCGGCCGGAAAGCCGCGCTCAGCAGCCGTCTTGGCGATGGCCTTCGGGTCAATCGCGCCGTCGAGCATCGTGTAGGACGAGAAGATGCGCAGCGGAACGAACGGGGCATGGGGCATGTGGGAGAAGCTAGGGCGTGGAGGGCGATTCTGCGAGGGCGCGGAGGGGCATTATCCACTTGGGATTGGGGCTTCTGCCCTTGAGTTCAGCGCTCGCGCCTAATGACGAACAACCAGCCGATCAGGACGACCACCCCAAAGATGAACGCATTCAGCCCGAGGATAACAAGCTTGTCCGGACGACGCTCGGCAATCCCACGCAAACGACCAAAGCCGCAAGGAGCAGCAGACCTCGACCTATCCAAACTGAACGGAACAAGGGTGCCACCTGCCGATAAGACAGCGCCTTAAAGCAAAGCCTCGATGTCCGCTTCCAGCTTCTCCGGCTTGTCCGTCGGCGCATAGCGGCGAACGACTTTGCCATCGCGGCCGATCAGGAACTTGGTGAAGTTCCATTTGATGCCCTTGGTCCCGAGCACGCCGGGGGCTGCGGCCTTGAGCCAGTTGTAGAGCGGATCGGCGCCGTCGCCATTTACCTCGATCTTGGCCATGAGCGGAAAGCTCACGCCGAAGTTGACCTTGCAGAAGCTCTCGATCTCCTCAGCACTGCCCGGTTCCTGCTTGCCGAACTGGTTGCATGGGAAGGCCAGCACTTCGAAGCCGCGCTCCCCGTATTTGCGCCAGAGCGCCTCCAGCCCGTCATATTGCGGGGTGAAGCCACACTTGGAGGCGGTGTTGACGATGAGGAGGACCTTGCCAGCCTTGTCGGCGAGGCTGAGGTCCTTGCCACCAGGCATCTTGACGGTGAAATCGGCGATTGTGTGCGCAACGGTCATGGAAGTTCCTCCTGAGCGGCGAGGGCAAGGATTTCAGAAACGTTGAGGCTCTTGCCGCCGGCCACATCGATCACCACACGGGCGCGCTCGGCGCTCGACATGGTCGCGACCCGGCGCACGAGTTCGCCAAGGGTGCCGGTGGCCAGCACGGTGAAATTGTATTGCATTTCGGATCCGCCGTCGTCGCGCACATGAAGCGTGGCGGCAGCATTCCAGTCCGGTATCGACATTGGCTAGTCCCTTGTTGCCGCGCGCAGGCTGGCACGGGGCTGCGGCACAATCAAGCGGGGAGGATCACACCAGCAGCCCTTCATGCAGGCGCACCACACGGTCCATGCGACAGGCGAGACGCTCGTTGTGCGTGGCGACAAGGGCCGAACTGCCCTCCCCGCGCACCAGCTTGAGGAACTCGCCGAGCACCTTGTCTGCCGTTGCTTCGTCGAGATTGCCGGTCGGCTCGTCCGCCAGCACAAGGCCGGGACGGTTGGCAAGCGCGCGGGCTACCGCAACGCGCTGCTGTTCGCCGCCTGAAAGCTGGCTGGGCCGGTGCGTGAGGCGGTGGCCAAGGCCGAGCGCGGTGAGCAGTTCCTCGGCCCGCGCCTTCGCCTCGCCAGCATGCTTGCCCGCGATCAGCTGCGGCAGGACGACGTTCTCGGTCGCGTTGAAATCGGGGAGAAGGTGGTGGAACTGGTAGACGAAGCCCAGATGGTCGCGGCGCAGCGTGGTGCGCGCATCCGCTGAAAGCGCGCTTGCCTCGATGCCGGCGATCTCGATCTTCCCGGTGAATCCGCCTTCGAGGAGGCCTACCGCTTGCAGCATAGTCGACTTGCCCGAGCCCGAGGGGCCGAGCAGCGCAACGATTTCGCCGGGTCTGATGGCCAGATCGATACCGCGAAGGACTTCGATCGTCTCGTCACCCTGGCTGAAACTGCGCCTCAGATCGACGAGACGGACAAACGGCTCACTCATAGCGCAGCACCTGCACGGGATCGGTGCTCGCGGCGGTCAGCGCCGGATAGAGCGTCGCAAGGAAGCTGAGGACGAGCGCCATCAGGCAGATCACCGTAATCTCCACCGGATCGCTGCGGCTGGGCAGTTCGGTGAGGAACCGGATCTGCGGGTCCCACAGCGGCTGGCCGGTCAGAAATTCGACCGCACCCACCACGCTCTGACGGAAATAGAGGAATACTAGGCCGAGCCCGAGGCCCACCGCAGTCCCCAGCGCTCCGATCACGAAGCCGATGGTGACGAAGACCTTGAGCAGGCTCTGCCGCGTCGCCCCCATGGTCCTCAGGATCGCGATATCGCGTGTCTTGGCGCGCACGAGCATGATCAGCGAAGAGAGAATGTTGAACACCGCGACGAGCACGATGATCGAGAGCACGACGAACATCGCGACGCGTTCGACCGCCAGCGCCTCGAACAGGCTGGCGTTGATCGTCTTCCAGTCGGTCACCTGTGCCCTGCCGAGCAGTGCCTGCTTGATCGGCGCGAGCGTCTGCGCGGCGGTATCGGCGTTGGTCGTGGTCACCTCGATCATGCCGATGGTATCGCCCGTCAGCAACAGGGTCTGCGCATCCGCAATGGGCATCACGACATAGGCGTTGTCGTAATCATAGACGCCGATTTCGAAGATCGCCGCAACGCGGTAGCCGATCTGGCGCGGAACTGTGCCGAAGGGGGTGGAGCGGCCCTGCGGGTTGATGATCGTGATCGTATCGCCGATCTGCGCACCGAGGCTTTCTGCAAGCCTCGAACCGATAGCGACATTGGTTGAGCCTGCGCGCAGCTGCGCGAAACTGCCGACAAGGCGCTTGTCCTCAAGCCGCTTGATATCGGCGGCAGTGTTGCCGCGAACCAGGATCGCCTCGACACGCCCGTTGAAGGTGGCGAGCAGCGGCTGCTCAATCAGCGGGCTGGCGCGGGTGACACCCGGCGTGGCCTCGACACGTTTCAGGATATCCTGCCAATCGTCGAGCCGCCCGCCATAGGCCTGAATGATCGCATGGCCGTTGAGGCCGACGATCTTGTCGAGCAATTCGGCGCGAAAACCGTTCATCACGCTCATCACGATCACCAGCGCGGCAACCCCGAGCATCACGGCGACAAGGCTGATGCCTGCCACCATCGCAATGAACGCTTCGCCCCGGCCTGGCAGCATGTAGCGCTTGGCGATCGTCCATTCGAAGGGCGAGAGGATCAAGTGCGGGCTCGCTTCAGCATGAGTGCGGTCATCTAGGCGCATGCACGCGGCGTGGCAACCGTGTCCACGGGTCGCGGGCACCGGATCGGAGACACTTGCGTTACGCCCCAAAGCTCGCCACATGGCGCGCTAAGGCGCTGGCACAGGCGCCGCACCGCGGAACCTGGAACGCCCATGAATCTCACCGATCCCTTTTGCGACGCGGATGGCGACAAGCTCCGCGAGGAATGCGGCATTTTCGGCGTGCTTGGCGCGCGTGATGCGGCGGCGATTGCTGCGCTCGGGCTCCACGCCCTGCAGCACCGCGGGCAGGAAGCTGTCGGCATCACCAGCTTCGACGGTCAGGAATTCTACTCGCGCCGCGGCCTCGGCCATGTCGCGCAGAACTTTTCGAGCGGTCAGGCGATTGCCGAACTGCCCGGTACCATGGCAGCCGGCCACGTGCGCTATTCGACAACCGGCGGCTCGGGCCTGCGCAACGTGCAGCCGCTCTTCGCCGATCTGGCCACCGGCGGCTTTGCCATCGCCCACAATGGCAACATCTCGAACGCAATGACGCTGAAGCGCGACCTCGTCGCCAAGGGCGCCATCTTCCAGTCGACCTCGGACACCGAGGTGATCATCCACCTCGTCGCGACGAGCCGCTATCCGACGCTGCTCGACCGCTTCATCGATGCGCTGCGGCTGGTCGAAGGGGCCTATTCGCTGATTTGCCTCACCAACGAAGGCATGATCGCCTGCCGCGATCCGCTCGGCATCCGACCGCTGGTCATGGGCAAGCTCGGCGATGCGGTGGTCTTCGCGAGCGAGACCGTAGCGCTTGACGTGATCGGCGCGGATTTCGTGCGCGAAGTCGAGCCGGGCGAGATGATCCAGGTGGACCATGATGGTGCGGTGCGCTGCCACCGCCCCTTCGGCCATCCAAGCCCGCGCCCCTGCATTTTCGAGCACGTCTATTTCAGCCGCCCGGATTCGTTGATGGGTGGCCGTTCGGTCTACGAAGTGCGCAAGGCGATCGGCGCGGAACTCGCGCGGGAATCGGCGGTCGATGCCGATCTCGTAATCCCGGTCCCGGACAGCGGCGTTCCTGCCGCGCTCGGCTTCGCGAACCAGTCGGGTATTCCCTTCGAGCTTGGCATCATCCGTTCGCACTATGTCGGGCGTACCTTCATCCAGCCTTCCGACGGCGCGCGCCATGCCGATGTAAAGCGCAAGCACAATGCCAACCGTGCGCTGGTGGCGGGCAAGCGCATTGTGCTGATCGATGATTCGATCGTGCGCGGCACCACCTCGATGAAGATCGTGCAGATGATGCGCGATGCCGGCGCCAGCGAAGTGCATTTCCGCGTCGCGAGCCCGCCGACCGAGCATTCGTGCTTCTACGGTGTCGATACGCCCGAGCGTTCCAAGCTGCTGGCCGCGCAGATGGACGTCGAAACCATGGCGAAGTACATCCATGCCGACAGTCTTGCCTTCGTCTCGATCGACGGGCTTTACCGTGCGGTCGGCGAGGCCTCGCGCAACAAGGCTTGTCCGCAGTACTGTGATGCCTGCTTCTCGGGCGACTATCCGACCCGGCTGACCGATCTTGTCGGCCGTGACGGTGCCGAACAGTTGCCGCTTCCCGTGGAGAAAGTCGCATGAGCATCGCGGGACCGCTTTCGGGACAGCTCGCGCTCGTCACCGGCGCAAGCCGCGGCATCGGCGCGGCAACCGCCAAGGCACTGGCAGCGGCCGGTGCGCATGTGATCCTCACCGCACGTGCGGGGAAGGATCTCGAGGCCGTCGAACAGGCAATCTACGAGACGGGCGGCAGCGCCACGATTGCGCCCGTCGATCTCTCCGAGCCGGACGGCATCGCCCGCCTTGCCGCAGCGATCGGCCGCCGCTGGGAAGCGCTCGATATTCTGGTGATCAACGCGGCCGTGCTGCCGACGCTGACCCCGGTCTGGCAGATCGAGCCCAAAGACCTCAGCCGCGCGATGACACTGAACGTGCTTGCCACGCAGTCGTTGATCGCCGGCTTCGATCCGATGCTCAAGAAGAGCCATGACGCCCGCGTGATCGGCTTGACCTCCAGTGTCGGTTCCGCCCCCCGCGCTTACTGGGGTGCCTATGGCGCAACCAAGGCGGCGTTCGAGAACCTGCTCGACGCTTATGCGCAGGAGGTACGCAACCTTTCGGCAATCCGGGTGGCGATCCTCGATCCGGGGGCGACGCGCACCGCGATGCGCGCCAAGGCCTATCCAGGCGAAGACCCCGCAGGGGTGAAGGCGCCCGAGATCGTGGGCGATTTCATCGTGCAGCTTGTTGGTGAAGCGTTTGACAGCCCAAGCCGCGTATCAGTTAACCAGTCGCGGGAACCACAAGTCCTGACAAACGGTTAAACGCGTCTGGCGATAATCCGCTCACGACTTCCCACGCGGGAAGCGCGACTCGGGCTCGGGACACTCGCCATGCATCAGGACTGGGATCCTTACGCGAACGAAGCCTATTTCCAGGCGACCCAGGAAGACCGCTGCGCACCGCGCAGCGGGGTCAATATTCCCGCCAGCTTGCGTGCTTCCGGCTCGAAGAGCTTTCACACCGTGGTACATGATCTGTCGCTCGGCGGCTTCGCCGCGACCGCACTCAACCGCATGCATGTCGGCACGATCTGCTGGCTGACCTTGCCGGGACTGGAATCGCAACAGGCCGAGGTTGTCTGGTGGCTGCGCGGTCAGGTCGGCTGCGCTTTCGCCAATTTGCTGAGCCCGATCGTCTACGACAACATACTGCAACGCTACCGTGGCAACGGGGTCTATCGGCCGGTTGCCTGAGCAGATCTATTGAAGATTTTCTTAATTTTTTCAACAAACCTCAAGCTTGCTTAAGGAGGGTCACCTGACTCACGGTGATGCCGCCGCCAGCAAAGCCGGCTTCGCAATACATCAGATAGAAGCGCCAGAGCCTTACAAAACGCGCATCGAATCCCGACGGCAACCGGCCGCTCTCGACCGCCGCATCGAACGCCTTGCGCCAGAGCCTCAAGGTGCGCGCATAGTCCAATCCGAAGTCCACTTGATCTCTCCAAGCGAGGCCTTGGTCCTCTGCCAGACCGCGAAACTCGCTTTCGCTGAGCAGCATGCCGCCAGGGAAGATGTAGGTCTGGATGAAGTCGGCGCTGCGCGCATAGGCCGGGAACAAGTCATCGCGGATCGCGATGTACTGCAGCGCGGCGCGGCCCCCCGGCCTCAGCACCCGGGCGATCCGGTCAAGATAGGCCGGCCACCATTCGCGGCCAACCGCCTCGACCATCTCGGTGCTGATCACCGCATCGAACTGGCCCGTGACATCGCGGTAGTCCTGGCGGTGGTAGTTGAGACCGGCAAGGGGCGCGGCGGCGTCCTGCCTGCGGGCCCATGCAAGTTGCGGCTCGGAGAGACTGATCGCGGTCACCTTCGCGCCGTGGCGTTCAGCTAGACGGCGGGCGGTGTAGCCCCAGCCACAGCCGATCTCGAGCACATGGCTGCCGGACTCCAGCGCCAGACGAGCGGCCATTCGATCGATCTTGTTGCGCTGCGCCTCCTCAAGGTTGGCGTCCGGGGCGAGGCCGTCCCAAAGAGCCGAGGAATAGCTCATCGTCGGATCGAGCCAGAGCGCGTAGAAGTCATTGCCGAGATCATAGTGCGCCGCGATGTTGCGTGCGGCGCGGCTGCGGCTGTTGCGGCGCAGGCCATGCAGCAGACGCGCGGCAAGCCGCCATAGTCCCTTGGCGCGCGCCGTATCGCCGAGCGAGGCGGCATTGCGCACGAAGAGCGTGAAGAGCTGCACCGGATCGGGGCTGTCCCATTCGTGCGCTTCATAGCCCTGATAGCAGCCAACCGAACCGCCGGTCACCAGCCGCAGCACCGCGCGCCAATCGTGCACGATCACTTCGGCCGCGGGCCCCTCGCCCCGACCGCCGAGCAGCCGGGTCATGCCACCGGGAAAATGCGCTAGGAGCGAGCCTTCTGCGAGCCCCGCATCGATCCGGACAAGGATACGCTCCAGAGGCCCCGCAAAGAGGCGCATGAGCGCACCTCCGATGCTGGCAAGGGGCTTGCCGCCCGTGATGAGATGCCCGCCCCGTCCGGGCATTTGCGCATTCATGCGCGGGGTATGAAGCCATCCGTGCGCAAGGGCAACGGGATGACATCACTTGTCCCAAGATCAGCCCGGCGCGTTCCATTCGGCATAGGCCGCCAGCGCCCGGGCGCGCGCCTCGGCATGGCCGACGATACGCGGCGGATAGGCCCGTGGGCGGACTTCGGGATCGTGGATCCGTGTGTCGTCCAGATGCCCCAGTTCCGGCACCCACTGGCGGATATAGGCCGCCGCATCGAACTTGGGGCTCTGGGTAAGCGGCGCCATGATCCGCACGAACATGTTGGAATCGACGCCGGTGCCTGCGCTCCACTGCCAGTTGACCGCGTTCGAGCCATAGTCGGCATCGACCAAAGTATCCCAGAACCAGCGCTCGCCTTCGCGCCAGTCGATCAGCAGGTGCTTGATGAGGAAGCTCGCCGCGATCATCCGCACGCGGTTGTGCATCCAACCCGTTGCCCAAAGCTCGCGCATCCCGGCATCGACGATGGGGTAACCGGTCATGCCGCGCTGCCATGCCTCGAGCCCGGCCATATCCTCGCGCCAGGGGAACCGCTGGAAGGGTTCGCGCGCGGGCTTGCCGGCATAGTCGGGCAACTGGAAGATGACGGTCTGCGCATAGTCGCGCCAGCCGAGTTCACCGAGAAACGTGCCGACCGAACCGCCCCGATCCATCGCCGCATGCCACACGGCCGCGGGCGAGATTTCGCCGAAATGCAGATGGGGCGAGAGGCGGGAGGTACCGGGGACACTCGGCAGGTTGCGCCGTTCGGCGTAGGCGCGGGCGCGCGCCAGGAATGCCTCGAGCCGAGCGGCGGCTCCCGCTTCGCCCGGAGTCCATTCGGCGCGCATGCCACCGGCCCAGTCGGGCGTGGTGGGCAGCAGGTCCCAATCCGCAAGGCTGTCGGAGGCGGGCCACGTTTCTGGTGCGGGCATGCGGTTTGGCGCAGGGCTCGGAGCTGCCGGCGGCATGCGCGCTTCGAGCGCGCGCCAGAACGGCGTGAAGATCTTGTAGGGCTGGCCGCTCCCCGTGGTCACCGAACCCGGCGGGGCGAGATAGTTGCCGTCGTGCCGCTTCAGCGTGAGCCCTTCTCCCACCGCCCGCTCGGCATTGCGCCACCACGGCTCGTAATGGCGCAGGCAATGGACGGTCGTCACCCCCGTCTCGCGCGCAAGGTCTGCCAGCACCACATCACAGCGTCCGCGCCGCAGGATCAGCCGAGAGCCCCTCGCTCTCAGATCCGCATCGAGGCTGGCAAGGCTGTGGTGCAGCCACCAGCGCGAGGCACCGCCCATGCGGCGATGGCGCGGGGTTTCGTCATCGAGCACATAGACCGGGATCACCGGCCCCGCAGCGGCGGCAGCGGCAAAGGCCGCCTGATCGGCAAGGCGCAGATCGCGGCGCAGCCAGACGATGGTGGGGGACGCAGTCATGGCGGCGGCCTATCGCACAGGCTGGTGCCCCCGCCCACTGCCCCCGAGGGACAGGGTTTATTCAACCGTCCAGGTCTGGCCCTTGCTGAGCAGAGCCGCGAGATTCGCGGTCTTGCCGGCCGATGCACGCGCGCGCTCCTCGATGACGGCGGCCTCGAAAGTCGGGCGCGGATCGTCATAGATCACGCCAAGCGCCATCGGGAACGGGCCGAACGGCATCTCGACGAGGAGGTGCGCCAACGCACGGTTCTTCACATCGTGGACGCGCACGCCGGCGGCCTGCCAGTCGCCGTCCGCCACGTCGACCACCTTGAGCGACAGCGTCTCGGTATCGAGCGCAATGCCCTTGCTGCCCTTGTTGAACAGCATCGGCTCGCCATGCTTCAGCCACAGCTGGCCCGTGGCGGCACCGGCCTTCTCGGTGAAATCGGCAAACACGTCCTTGTTGTAGACAATGCAGTTCTGGAAGATCTCGACGAAGGCCGCGCCCTGATGGGCATGGGCGGCTTTGAGCACCGAGGGCAGCTCCTTGGAAACGTCGTAGGCCCGCGCAATGAAGCGCCCGCCCGCACCGAGCGCGAAGGCACAAGGGCTGGCAGGCCGGTCGACCGAGCCCAGCGGCGTGGTCGGCGAGACGGTGCCGAGGCGGCTGGTGGGCGAATACTGGCCCTTGGTGAGTCCGTAGATCTCGTTGTTGAACAGCAGGATCTGCGTGTTCAGGTTCCGGCGCAGCACGTGCATCGTGTGGTTGCCACCGATCGACATGCCGTCACCGTCGCCTGTCACCAGCCAGACATCGAGCTCGGGATTGGCAAGCTTGAGCCCGGTCGCGAAAGCCGGCGCGCGGCCATGGATCGTGTGGAAACCGTAGCTTTCGACATAATATGGGAAACGGCTCGAACAGCCGATGCCGGAGACGAAAACCGTCTTGGCCGGATCCGCGCCGATTTCCGGCAGCGTGCGCTGGACCGCCTTGAGGATCGCATAGTCGCCGCAGCCCGGGCACCAGCGGACTTCCTGATCGGTTTCCCAGTCTTTGAGCGTGGTCTGGACTTTGGCGATGGGGGTCATGTCGTTCATGGTTTCGCTTCCCTCAGGCCAGCGCCGCGGCAATCGCCGCTTCGATTTCGGCAATGGTGAACGGCTGGCCGCTCGTCTTGTTGAGCGGCTTGGCATCGACCAGATACTGATCGCGCAGTACGGTCTTGAACTGGCCGGTGTTCATCTCCGGAACAAGCACCTGATCATAGCTCTTGAGAAGCTCGCCGAGGTTCTCCGGCAGCGGCCAGACGTGGCGGACATGGATGTGGCTCACATCGTGCCCCTTCCTGCGGGCGCGGCGCACGGCCTGGTGGATCGGGCCGTAGGTCGAGCCCCAGCCGACAAGTGCGAGCTTGCCGCCCGCATCGCCCAGTGTCACTTCCTGCGCGGGGATCTTGGCGGCAATGCCGTCGATCTTGGCCTTGCGGGCGTTCGTCATCGTCTGATGGCTGGCGGGCGAATAGTCGATGTTGCCGGTGCCTGGGTTCTTTTCGATCCCGCCGATGCGATGCATGAGACCGGGCGTGCCGGGCTTGATCCACGGCCGCGCGCCTACGGCATCACGCGCATAGGGCAGCACTGCGCCGTCAGGGCCGTTCGGTTCTTCGAGGAACGTGACCGGGAACGGCTCGAAGCCCTTGGGATCTGGCACCTTCCACGGCTCGGCGGCATTGGCGATATAGCCATCGGTCAGCAGCATGACCGGGGTCATGTACTGCACCGCAAGACGGCAGGCCTCGATCGCGCATTCGAACGCGTCGGACGGACTGCGCGCCGCGATCACGGGCATCGGTGCATCGCCGTTGCGGCCATAAACGGCTTGATAGAGGTCGGATTGCTCGGTCTTGGTCGGCAGGCCGGTCGAGGGACCGCCGCGCTGCGAGTTCACGATGACGAGCGGCAGCTCGGTCATGATCGCCAGGCCCATCGCCTCGCCCTTGAGCGCGATGCCGGGGCCCGAGGATGACGTCACGCCAAGGTGCCCGCCATAGGACGCGCCGATAGCGGCGGCGATGGCGGCGATCTCGTCCTCGGCCTGGAAGGTGGTGACCCCGAATTCCTTGAGGCGGGCGAGGTTATGCAGGATCGCCGAGGCCGGGGTAATCGGGTAGCCGCCGAAGAACAGCTCCAGCCCTGCCAGCTGCGCGCCTGCGACGAGACCGTAGCTGATCGCCTCCGCGCCCGTGACGGTGCGGTAGAGCCCGGGCTCGCTCTCGGCAGGGGCGAGGTGATATTGCTTGAGCGGACCGGAAAGCTCGGCCGTCTCACCATAGGCGTGGCCGGCATTCAGCGCGGCGATATTGGCGTCGGCGAGGATCGGCGCTTTGGCGAACTTGCCCTTGAGCCAGTCGATCAGCGGCTGCCGGTCACGGTCGAACATCCACAGCGCGAGGCCGAGCGTCCACATGTTCTTGCAGCGCAGCGCCTCCTTGTTGCCGAGGCCGAAGGGCTTCACCGCTTCCAGCGTCAGCGCCGAGATATCGAAAGCAAGCACCTGCCATTTTTCGAGGCTGCCATCTTCCAGCGGGCTGACATCATACTTCGCTTTTTCGAGGTTGCGCTTGTTGAACTCGCCGGTGTCGGCGATGATCAGACCGCCGGGCTTCAAGGAGCCGACATTGGTCTTGAGCGCCGCCGGGTTCATCGCGACGAGCACGTCGGGCGCATCGCCTGCGGTATCGATCTCGGTCGAACCGAAGTTGATCTGGAAGGCCGAGACGCCGAACAGCGTGCCCTGGGGCGCGCGAATCTCGGCAGGGAAGTCCGGGAACGTGGCGAGGTCGTTGCCCGCCAGAGCCGTCGAGAGCGTGAACTGACCGCCGGTGAGCTGCATGCCGTCGCCCGAGTCGCCCGCGAAGCGCACCACGACGGCTTCGGGCGCGGGGACACGATCGCTCCCGCCGGTGTGGCCTTCGGGTTCGCTCTCAAGAACTGTCGCCATATGATCCTCTGCTATCCGCAAGGGCCGAGATCCGGCCGCCGCGTCTCTTGGGCGCCTTGCCTCACCTTGGGGCGCCTATGCTGTCATCTAGCGGTACGCAAAGAAGAAAAACTGATGCACCGCAAATCTCGCACTCGTTCATGAATCCGGTTGCCCATGGCCGTCAAGCTCGCAAATAACAGTCCTGTCAACAACGCGGCCTATCGACTCCGGCAGGCCAGCGCCGCACGAGGAAGAGGAAAACCATGTCAGATACTGCCACTTCGCCCTACGTCCGGCCCGATGTGCGGGCCTTCCTCGATTTCATGGCCTCGGTTCCCGGGCCAACCATGTCGCAGATGGGGCCGGAAGGCGCGCGGGCGAGCTATGTGCAGATGGGCGTGCTGGCAGAAGCAGAGCCGCGCGAGCTTGCGGTCATCAAGGACCTCTCTTGCCCGGGGCCTGCCGGCGAGATCCCGCTGCGCTTCTACGATGCGCGTGAATCGCGCGAGCCCGGGCCTGCAGTCGTGTTCTTCCACGGCGGCGGCTTCGTGATCGGCGATCTTGACAGCCACCATTCGCTTTGCACCGAAATCGCAGCCGAGCTCGACCTGCCGGTCATCGCGGTGCACTACCGCCTCGCACCCGAAAACCCCTTCCCCGCCGCACCGGATGATTGCGAGGCGGCTTCGCGCTGGGTCGCGACGAGCCCCGAGGCGTTGGGCCGTGCGATCACCGGCCTCATCCCGATGGGCGATTCGGCCGGCGGCAACCTCTCCATCGTGGTCACGCAGGCGCTGGCGGCACAGCCCGCCGCCGTGCCGGTCGTCCTGCAAGTGCCGATCTATCCGCTGAGCGACGACAAGCCTGATCACGCCTCGTTCCAGCAGTTCGCGGACGGGTTCGTGCTGACTGCCGAGACAATGGTCTGGTTCGCCGAGGCCTATCAGGCCGAACTCGGCAATCCGCGTGCCTATCCGATCTACGGCAACCACGCGGATACCCCGCCCACGGTGCTCGTCACGGCCAGCCTCGATCCGATCCGCGACAGCGGCCGGATCTATGGCGCCGAACTGATCCGCGCGGGCGCGGAGGTCGTCTTCCTTGAGATGAAGGGCACAACCCACGCCTTCGCGCAGCTGCGCAAGGCCTTCCCGAGCGCCAACGACGACATGGGCCGCATCTTTGCCGCTGTCCGCCTGCTGTTGGGCCGCGCCTGATGAGCAAGGATTCTGCCGGGCTACCCTACCGCCCCTGCGTGGGTGTCATGCTCGTCAATGCGGAAGGCCGGGTCTTTGTGGGCCAGCGCATCGACAGCAAGGAAGGGGATGCCTGGCAGATGCCGCAAGGCGGGATCGACGATGGCGAGGAGCTTCACCCCGCCGCTCTGCGCGAACTGGAGGAAGAGACGGGAATCGCAGCAGACCTCGTCACGGTTCTGGCGGAGAGCCGGGAGGAGTATCTCTACGACCTGCCGGACCAGCTCATCGGCAAGCTGTGGGGCGGTCGCTACCGGGGCCAGCGGCAGCGCTGGCTGCTGGTCCGCTTCAATGGCGCGGATGAGCAGATCCGTCTCGATGCGCATGCGCACCCGGAATTCCTCGCCTGGCGCTGGGTCGAGCCAGAGCAGTTGCCGGACCTCATTGTTCCATTCAAGAAACGGGTCTACCGGCAAGTCGTCGAGGAATTCCGTGCGCTGATCTGATTGGCGCGTCAGTTGTCCTCAACAATGGGATCGGGCTTTACTGCATCGGCGGACACGACCCGCGCAATCGGCCCCTTGGCGATGACATTGGCGAGGTTCTGTGATTCGGGGCAGTTGCGACCGCACAGGCCTTCCAGTCGCGCAAGGTTGCCCTTGGCCTTTTCGAGCGCGCCCTTCTCGGCCATCGCCCCGCCCTCGCCCGAAAGCGCGGCGAGATTGTTGGGATCGCGCTTCAGCGCCTCGCGATAATAGTGGATCGCCTTGCCCTGCATGCCGGCCGCGCGGGCCGCATCGCCGAGAGCAAGGAACGTCGCCGGATTGCCGGGATCGACCGCCAGCGCCGCTTCGAAGCTGTCCGTTGCGGCTTCGATATCGCCGCGCCCCAGAAGGTCGCGCCCGGTTTCAATGAGAGCCTTCGCGCGGGGGTCCGAAGGCTGCGAGACACCGGCCGTTCCGGCGCTTCCCGTAACAGCCACGAGAAGGGACAAGGCAAGCCCCAAAGGCATGTAGCGCATCAACAACTCCCAGAGCCGGCCATGCGGCGCGCGTGGTCCCCCGGCATCCATGATCGTCTTGCCTATCATAGCCGATTGAGTGTTGCGAAGAAAAACCCGTCCGTCGAATCGTCCCAAGGGGTCAGCCTGAGGCCTGCGCCGCGCGGGGTTCCCGCTCCGACCTGCTGTTCGGCTGCGCGCCATCCGGGGTTATCGCTGAGGAACGCGGTCACCACATCAGGCCCCTCCTCATCGAGAAGCGAGCACACGACGTACGTCAGGCGCCCGCCCGAGCGCACCAGTTGCGCGCCGATCCGCAGCACTTCGGCCTGCATCCGGGCGTAGCGGCTCAAGCTCTGCGGCGTAAGCCGCCAGCGCGCCTCGGGGCCGCGGCGCCATGTGCCGGTGCCCGAACAGGGGGCATCGACGATGACCGCGTCGGCCCTCTCCTGCCAATCGGACAGTGCCACTGCCTCGCGGCCCGGATCGAGCAGCCGCGTCTCAACCTCGGCCCCTGCGCGGTGGGCGCGCGGTCCGAGGCGCGAGAGGCGGGTGCGGTCGATGTCGCAGGCCAGAAGGTGCCCCTCGCCTTGCAGCGCGGCAGCGAGGGCAAGGGTCTTGCCCCCGGCCCCGGCGCAAAGATCGACCACCGCTTCGCCCGGGACAACCTCAAGCGCGCTGCAAGTCAGCTGGCTGCCGGTATCCTGCACTTCGAACAGGCCTTCGGCGAAGGCCTGCCAGGTCTCCACCGGGGTGCCACCGGGCAGGCGCAAGGCATCGGGTGCCTGTGTCGTACTCGCGAGGACCGGCAGCACCCCAGCTAGCCGGTCGCGCGTGGTCTTGAGCCGGTTGGCGCGCAGATCGAGCGGGGCACGGCCCAGCAAGCTCGCACCTTCATCACCAGTGATGCCCGAAGCGGCGAGCCGCTGCTCGAGCCAAGCGGGGGCCAGGCCCGCCGCCGCGACGGGCTCGTTCGTTCGGATCGGCGCGGGGCCATACTGCGAACCGTCGAACAGCGCGGCAAGCACCGGGTCGCCTTTGGTAAGCGCCAGCATGGCGGCGCGGCCGGTCTCCGGCACCTCACCGCATCGGCGAATGGCATTCCACGCCAGATCGCGGATCGCGCGGCGGTCCTTGGAGCCGATGAAGCGGCGGGCTCTCAACCATTCCGAAGCAACACGTTCCGCCGAAGCGCCTTCGCGCCGCACGGAGGCGATCACCGCATCGAGTACCTCGATCGCCGCTTGAACCCGCGCTGCGGGGGTCATGCCTCGAACTCAGCGTGAGGGATAGTTCGGTGCCTCGCGGGTGATCGCCACGTCGTGGACATGGCTTTCGCGCAGACCTGCATTGGTGATCCGCACGAACTTCGCGTTCTCACGCAGCGCCGCGAGTGTCGCACTGCCGGTATAGCCCATCGCCGCCTTGATGCCGCCGACAAGCTGGTGGACGACGTCCTTGGCCGGGCCCTTGTAGGGCACTTGGCCCTCGATGCCTTCGGGCACCAACTTCATCGAATCCTTGATGTCCTGCTGGAAATAGCGGTCCGCCGAACCCCGCGCCATCGCACCAACCGAGCCCATGCCGCGGTACGACTTGTAGGCGCGGCCCTGATAGAGGAACGTCTCGCCCGGCGCCTCTTCGGTGCCTGCCAGCATCGATCCGACCATGATCGTGCTCGCGCCCGCCGCAAGTGCCTTGGCGGCATCACCCGAGGTGCGCAAGCCGCCGTCCGCGATAACCGGAACGCCCGACTTGGCCGCTTCGGCGGCGCATTCAAGCACTGCGGTCAGCTGCGGCACGCCGACGCCCGCGACAATGCGCGTGGTGCAGATCGAGCCCGGCCCGATACCGATCTTCACGCCGTCCGCACCCGAGTCGATCAGCGCGCGGGTCGCCTCGGCCGTGGCGACGTTGCCAGCGATGACCTGCACGGTGTTCGACATCGCCTTGACCGCCTCGACCGCGCGGGCGACATCGCGGTTATGGCCATGCGCGGTATCGATGATAATCACGTCGCATTCTGCCTCGACCAGCGCGCGCGTGCGCTCGAGGCCCTTTTCGCCCACGGTGGTGGCCGCCGCGACGCGCAGACGCCCGGCAGCATCCTTCGTAGCATCCGGGTAGGTCACCGCCTTTTCGATATCCTTGACGGTGATGAGGCCGATGCAGCGGAACGCATCGTCGACCACCAGCAGCTTCTCGATCCGGCGCTGGTGCAGCAGGCGCCGCGCTTCGTCGCCAGAAGTGCCGAGCTTCACCGTGGCGAGGTTCTCGTGCGTCATCAGTTCGTGCACCGGCTGAGCCGGATTGTCGGCAAAGCGCACGTCGCGGTTGGTGAGAATGCCGACGAGCCTGCCGCTCGCCTCCACCACCGGGATGCCGCTGATCTTGTTGGCGCGCATGATCGCCTGCGCCTCGCCCAGCGTCGCATCGGGCGTGACGGTGATCGGGTTGACCACCATGCCGCTTTCGAAGCGCTTGACTGCACGGACGGCGGCGGCCTGCTGCTCGACCGTGAGGTTGCGGTGAAGCACCCCGATACCGCCCAATTGCGCCATGACGATCGCCATATCCGCCTCAGTCACCGTATCCATCGCGGCGGAAATCACCGGGATGTTGAGGGTAATCGAACTGGTCAGGCGTGTCCTGGTATCGGCCTGCGTCGGCACCATGTCCGATGCGCCGGGGCGCAGTAGGACGTCATCGAAGGTAAGGCCGAGAGGGATATCCATGGGGTGCGCCACTTGCCGTTATGGGGAGAATCGTGGCGGCCCATGTAATCAAGTGGGGCGGGTTAGGCTAGGGCCATGCGCTACTTTGCACCAGTGGTGGCCGGCCATGCCTTGGTGTCGGCGAAAAAGCGCACCAACTCGGTCTGGATGAGCACATCATCGACCATTCCGCCATAGACCACACGCGCTGCCTCGTCGGCGGGTCGGTGGTAGATATTGTCCATGAAGGCCTCGAGCCGCACCGGATCGGAATAGCTGGTGCTGACCATGACCGAGGGGACATCGTGCTGCATGAGCGCCCAGCTGTCCTGCCGCCGAGCAAAGGCATTGGCGCCATCCCCGGACGCGAGCTTGCGCTTCATCGCCTTGAGCACCTTGGCGATCCCAGTATCGAGCGGGGTCATCCCATGCCCTATCACGCTGACCGGCAGGCCGGCAGGAACCAGCCCGGTGCTATCCACGTTGAAAGCGGCGACCACGCTACCGAGCGGCAGCGGGGGATTTTCGGCAAAGGCCTGCGCGCCCAGAAGGCCGAGTTCCTCGCCTGTCGTTGCAACAAGATAGACGTCGCGGTCCAGCGGCTTTCCGGCAGAAATCTGCCGCGCGACTTCGGTAATCACCGCAAGGCCGGAGGCATTGTCCACGGCGCCCGGACAGACCTGCTTCTCGGCAGGCGGCGGCGCGCATTTGCCGAAGTGATCCCAGTGCGCCATCAGCACGACGGCGCCGGTGCCGGGGCGGCGCCCTTCGAGCTTGCCGATGAGATTGTGAGTCTTGATCCGCGTCTCGCGATTGGTCGCCTCGAACGATCCCATGATACCAAGCGGCTTCGCGCTGAAGCCGGGCATGGCGCCTGCGGCACGCAGGCCGGCCAGATCGGGGGCTCCCGAACCGGACAGCATCTGCCGGGCGGTTTCGGCCGAGAGGAACACCTCGATATCGCCGCCGAGCCGCTCGCCCGAAAGCGCATATCCGGCGCGGCGGCGCCGGGCCATGACATCGTCGAGCGAGCGTTCGCCATCGAGCACAGTCAGCACGGCCGCCGCGCCGCTTTCGAGCAGCTTGCCGGCGCGGTCGACCGAGCGCGGGGCAGCGCCGATCGCGCCGGACTTTGCCGGCTCGGGCGGCGGGGCTTCGCTGTCGAGGATGACCGCGACGCGCCCTGCCAGCTCGGTGCGGGCACCCTCCCCGCCAAGGTTCCGGCCGACATAGACCAGCGGCGCGATCTCGATCAGACTGCGCAGGCCCGAAGTGACGACGAAAGCGCCTTCCTCGGCCACCGCCACCCGGCGCTTGCCGTGAAAGAACTGCGCGCGCGATCCCTGCGGCTCGCGTTCGACCAGTTCGACGGGTGCAAACCAGGAATTTCCGGGATCGTTGGTTCCCGATTCCAGCCCGATATCGAACCACTGCCGCGCGAGGTAGCGCAAGGTAAGGGTCTCACCCGGCGTACCAGGCTCGCGTCCGCCATATTCGTCGCTGGCAAGCGTCGTCACGTGCTGGCGCAGCTGCGCCTCGATCTGCTGGAGCTGGCGCTTGGTGGGGGCGGCGGCAGTCGTTGCCAGAGGCCACAGGGCCAGCACCGCAAGGCACAGCCCCGCCCATCGCCCGCGCTGCCGGAGCCGGAGCTGAAGCCATCTAGGGGTGAGGGCAGCGGTGATCATGGCAATCGGCTCACCCACAACGACTCATCGCCATCCCTGAACGGCCTAACGTAATACCCTTGCTGGCAAAACCGGGAGACCTGCGCAAGTTTCCTCTGCAACCGGCCAGACCGCTGTTCCAGCTTGCGGATCTGCCGACCTTGCGGGCAATCGGGCGCGAGGAACAGGAGACCAGACGATGCGGCTCGATGATTTCGACAGTTCCATCAATGTCGAGGACCAGCGCGGCGGCGGCGGGTTTGGCGGACCGGGCGGCAAGATCGGCTGCGGCAGTCTGATCATCGCGCTCGTCGGTGCGCTTGTGTTCGGGATCAATCCGCTGCAGACGCTGGGCGCGCTCCAGAACATGCAGGGGTCTGCCCCCCCGCAGGCCATGCCTGGCAGGCCCGGCAGCCTTGCCGAAAGCTGCTCCGTCAATGCTTACAGCCGCGAAAGCTGCAATGCGCTGGCCTCGCTCAACAAGACGTGGGCGCCGCTGTTCCAGCAGGCCGGGATCGCCTTCACCCCGCCAAAGCTGGTGTTCTATGCGCGCGAGGGGCAATCGGGCTGCGGCGAGGCGCAGAGCGCGATGGGGCCGTTCTATTGTCCGGCGGATCAGGGCATCTACATCGATACCGATTTCTATACAGAGATGGACAGGCAGCTCGGAGCGGGGGGCGACTTTGCGCGGGCCTATGTCATGGCGCACGAATATGGCCACCACGTACAGAACCTTGTTGGCACCTCGGATCAGGTGACAGAGGCGCAGCGGCGCAATCCGCCGATGGCGAACCGGCTTTCCGTGAAGCTCGAGCTGCAGGCCGATTGCTATGCAGGCGTCTGGGCCGCGCGCAACAAGGACCGGATCGATCCCGGCGATATCGAGGAAGGCCTCACCGCCGCGCACCAGATCGGCGATGATGCGCTGATGGCCTCGGCCGGGCGCACCCCGGTGGAAGCCGCCTTCACCCACGGCAGCAGCGCCCAGCGCATGGGTTGGCTGCGCAAGGGATTGGGAACCGGCAACGAGGATGCCTGCGATACGTTCAGCGCAGGGTCAGCGGCGGGAACCCAATAACGCCTCAGCCATTGTCATGGCGAACCGGGGAAAATCCATGAAGCTGTGTCAACTTGCCATCGCCATCCTGCTCGGCGCGGCTGCTGCGCCGGCTGCGGCGCAGACCGCCGTTGCGCCTCCGAACGTGACAGCCGGCGACGTCGTGGCCACTCCGCTCGACAATCTCAATCTCCGCAAGGAGGATATTCCGTCCATCCTGATCGCCGCGCGCGACGACACCTATGGCCTTGCCGGCCTGCGCACCTGCCGGGCGATCGGCGCTGAAGTGGCTCAACTCGATCAGGTGCTCGGGCCCGATATCGATGTCTCGATCGACAAGACGCGCGACGAGAAGCGCGGCAATGCCGTGGGCCATGTGGCCAAATCGGTGATCGGTTCGTTCATTCCCTTCGGCGGCGTGATCCGCGAAGTGACGGGCGCGGCAGGTCGGGAACGACAGTGGCAGGTGGCGCTCTACGCCGGCGCAAGCCGACGCGCCTTTCTGAAGGGCTACGGACAGGCGCGCGGTTGCCGCTATCCGGCGCGTGCGGCGACCGCAGCGCAGGCGGCTGCCATCCAGACCGCAGCGGCGAGCGGCAATGCCCCGCCTCCGCCGGAGACGAAAGCACCGCCGCGCAAACGCACCAAGGCGCGCCGCCACCGCTGATCGCTCAGTCGCGCTCGCCCGGCAGCGCGTTCGCCACTATCCGTTCGGCCTCGTCCAGTGCGGTAAGAGTCTGCGCGCGGGCAGCGGAGGGAATGTCCATCTCGCGCAGGATCTCTTCGCGTGCCTCGGCAATGTCCTTGCGGGCTTCCGCAATGCTGGCCCGCGCCTCTGCCATGCCTTCGGCAACCTCGCGGTCGATAAACGGCAAACAGAAACCCTGCCAACGGCGGGGTGATCCCGTCAGGGTCTGGGTTCGACGATCAGATAGACCCCGGTGGTACGACCGATGTTCACACCCTCGTGCCAGTCGATCCCATCGCTCCACCAGCTGTCACCGGCCTTCAGCTTTCGCACGACCGTACCGCTGGCGGTGGTAATCCGCATCGTCGAGCCCTTGAGGATATAGCCCCAATGCGGTGCATGGCGGTGCCGCTCATGCCCCCAGCCCGGCGGGAAGGTGCAGCGAAGCGTGCGCATGCGCTCGTTGTCCTTCAGCACCTCGCAGACCTTCTTGCCCTTCCAGCCTGCCTGCAAGGGATCGGGATAGGCTGTGGCCTCAGGCGGAGGAGTAGCAATGGCCGGTCCTGCCACAAGGGCAAGCCCGGCCACCATAAGCCAAGTCCCTCGCCCCATTTTACACAGGGCGGGCATGATCAGTACACGCGCTTCTTGGGCTTGATGTACTCGACGTCGTCGGTCAGCGTGTACTCGTGCACCGGGCGGTAATCGAGCTTCACGGCGCCGCCCTTGCCGCCCCAGCCGTCGAACCAGCTGACGGTGTGCTTCATCCACTCGCCATCGTTGCGATCGGGGAAATCCTCGTGCGCGTGCGCGCCGCGGCTTTCCTTGCGATTGCTGGCGGAGTGCATCGTTACCGAGGCCTGCGCGATCAGGTTATCGAGCTCGAGCGTCTCGATGAGGTCCGAGTTCCAGATCAGCGAACGGTCCGATACCTTCACGTCCGCCATGCGCTCGTAAGTCGCGGCGAGCTTGGTCTTGCCTTCGGACATCAGTTCATCGGTGCGGAACACTGCTGCGTGGGCCGACATCGTGCGCTGCATCTCGATGCGCACCTGCGCCGTAGGCGAGCCGCCATTGGCGTGGCGGAACGTGTCGATGCGGGTGAGCGCCATGTCCGCGCTGTCCTTCGGCAGGGCCTTGTGCGAGGAGCCCGGCTTGATGATCTCCTTGAGGCGCAGACCCGTAGCGCGGCCGAACACGACAAGATCGATCAGCGAGTTCGAGCCGAGGCGGTTGGCGCCGTGGACCGAAACGCAAGCCGCTTCACCGACCGCGAAAAGGCCGGGGATCACCGTTTCCGGATTGCCGTCCGCGCCGATCGTCACGACTTCGCCGTGGTAGTTACAGGGGATGCCGCCCATGTTGTAGTGCACCGTCGGCACGACCGGAAGCGGCTGGCGGGTGAGATCGACGCCCGCAAAGATCTTGCCGCTTTCGGTGATGCCCGGAAGACGCTCGGCCAGCACCTTGGCATCGATGTGATCGAGGTGCAGGAAGATGTGGTCCTTGTGCGGGCCCACGCCGCGGCCTTCGCGGATTTCCAGCGCCATCGAGCGGCTGACGACGTCGCGGCTGGCGAGGTCCTTCGCGGAAGGCGCATAGCGCTCCATGAAGCGTTCGCCTTCGGAGTTGGTTAGATAGCCGCCCTCACCGCGCGCACCTTCGGTGATGAGCACGCCCGCGCCGTAGATGCCGGTGGGGTGAAACTGGACGAATTCCATGTCCTGCAGCGGCAGACCCGCACGCAGCACCATGCCGCCGCCGTCACCCGTGCAGGTGTGCGCCGAGGTCGCGGTGAAGTAGCAGCGGCCATACCCGCCTGTCGCCAGCACCACGGCGTGGCTGCGGAAGCGGTGGATCGAACCATCGTCCATGCACATGGCGATCACGCCGCGGCATTCGGGAACGCCGTTCGCACCGGGCTCCATGATCAGGTCGATCGCGAAGTATTCGATGAAGAAGTCCGCGTCGTACTTAAGGCTCTGCTGATAGAGCGCATGGAGCATGGCGTGGCCGGTACGGTCGGCTGCGGCGCAAGTGCGCTGGACCGGCGGGCCTTCGCCCATGTTCTGCATGTGGCCGCCGAACGGCCGCTGGTAGATCGTGCCTTCGGCGTTGCGGCTGAAGGGAACGCCCGCATGCTCCAGCTCGTAGACCGCCGCCGGGGCTTCGCGGACCATGTACTCGATCGCATCCTGGTCGCCGAGCCAGTCGGAACCCTTGACGGTGTCGTACATATGCCAGGTCCAGTGGTCCGGGCTGTTGTTGCCGAGGCTGGCGGCAATGCCGCCCTGCGCCGCGACCGTGTGCGAGCGCGTCGGGAAGACCTTGGTGATGCAGGCCGTGCGCAGACCGGCCTGCGCCGAACCCATCGTGGCGCGCAGGCCCGAACCGCCGGCGCCGACGACGACGGTGTCGTAGGTATGGTCGATGATCTTGTAGGCAGGATTGGAAGCCATGACTCAGGCGCCCCCGAGAGCGATGCGCACGACCGAGACGATGCCGAAAGCAGCGCCCGCGAACGGCACGATGTTGACAAGAAGCCAGGCCGCGATCTTGCCGCCCTCTTCGTGGATGTAGTCTTCTAGCATGACCTGCACGCCGAGGCGCGCGTGCTGGAAGGTGTTGATCATGATCAGAATCAGCGCGGTCGCCGGCAGCGGCTTGGCTGCCCAGGCGTGGACTGTCGCGTAATCATGCGAAGGCATGAGCGCGAGGCTGACCATCAGGAACGGGATCAGCACGAGATTGCCGACAGCGGTGAGCCGCGAAGTCAGGAAGTGGTGCGTACCGTGGTGGCTCGAACCGAGGCCGCGTACGCGGCCGATGGAAGTACCGTTACCCATGAAATGTCCTTGAAAGGGTATGGATCGCAGGATCGGGTGGGAAGGATCAGTGCAGCAGCACGGACGCCCAGAACACGCTTGTAGCGGCGACCGAGAACAGAATGGTCAGCGAGGACCAGCGCGCATTTGCTTCGAGTTCATAGCCCGCGCCGATATCGAGCACGAAGTGCCGTATACCGGTGCCCATGTGCTGGAAGAAGGCCCAGGTCAGGCCAACGAGCACGACCTTGCCAAGCAGGGCCGTCGCGCTCTGCAGGCCGCCAGCGGGGGCGAGCCAGACCCAGTTGAGGAACGTCTGATAGCTCTCTGGACCGCCAGCCAGCGCCCCGACCCACCACAGCAACAAGCCGAGACCGGCGAAGGCCAGACCGTTGCCGGTGATGCGGTGCAGAATCGAGACCAGCATGGCCGGACCCCAGCGCCAGATTTCGAGATGCGGCGATAGTGGCCTCTTGCCAGGCGCCTGCGCCATAGAACCCCCTAAAATAATTGGTCAAACCTGCCATGCCCTTGGAGCACGGCGCGATGCCGATTCGTATTAGCTCAAATGCCAGTGCGTGCAACCGTCGCGGTGGGGCAATCGCGGTGCCCCTGTTGCAGGGGCCCCATTCACTGGTAGAGCGCTGCTCATGGAAACACCTCCCATTCTCGTCACCGGCTCGACGCGCGGCATCGGTGCCGCGCTGGCCGACGCCCTTGCCGCACGCGGCGCCACCGTCATCCGCCATGGCCGCAGCAGTGCTCCCGGCGTAGTCGGCGCCGATCTCGGCGCACCGGCGGCGGCCGAAATGCTGTGGGAAGAAGCGCTCGACATGGCCGGCGGCACGATCGACGTGCTCGTCAACAATGCGGGACTCTTCGCTGCCAATCCCATCGATGCGTCCGATATCGCCTGGCTCGATGGCTGGGAAGAGACGCTTCGGATCAACCTGACTTCGGCCGCGCAGCTTTCGCGGCTCGCGGTGCGCCACTGGCAGGCGCGCGGAGTGCCGGGGCGCGTTGTCCATATCGCCAGCCGCGCTGCCTATCGCGGAGATTCACCCGCCCATTGGCACTACGCGGCGGCCAAGGGCGGGATGATCGCCATGCACAAGACCATCGCACGCGGCTATGCCGCGCAAGGGATCCTGAGCTTTGCGGTAACCCCCGGCTTCACCAACACCGACATGGCCGGTGACTATCTGGCCAGCCGGGGCGGCGCCGGTCTGCTGGCGGACATTCCGCTGGGCCGCGTGGCGACGCCTGAGGAAATCGCCGCGATCGGCGTGTTCTGCGCGCTCGATGCGCCGCCGAGCATGACCGGCGCGGTCATCGATGCCAATGGAGCCAGCTTTGTCCGCTAGGTCGCTGGCCTTCGTCGCCCTCGCGCTTGCTCCGGGCCTCACGCTGGCGAAGCCGGTCGGGGTCGGCCCGGATCGCACCGCCATTCAGGCGCTCGTGAAACAGTGCGAGGGCAAGGAGGATTTCTCCGCCCCTGCCCCGCCCGCCCGGCTCTACGGCAACACCTGGTACGTCGGCACCTGCACCGTCAGCGTGCTGCTGGTGACTTCGCCGAAGGGTCATATTCTCGTCGATACCGCGACCGAGCAGGCCGTGCCTTCAATTCTCGCAAACATCCGCGCACTTGGCTTCCGGCCGGAGGACATTCGCTGGATTGTGAGCAGCCATGAGCATTTTGATCACGTAGGCGGTCTCGCAGCCATGCAGAAGGCGACCGGCGCGAATGTGGCTCTTACTGCCCCTGCGGCCGCCGTTGCCATGACAGGCAAGCCCGATCCGGCGGACTCGCAATTCGGTGTGCTCAAGGACCACCCTTTCGCACCTGTGAAGGCGGATCGCGTCGTTGCATCCGGCTCGGTGGTAAAGGTCGGTCCCTTGCGCCTGACCATGATGGCAACGCCTGGCCACACGACCGGTTCGAGCAGCTGGAGCTGGCAGAGTTGCGCAGGCCGGAAGTGCCGCACGGTCAGCTATATCGACAGCATTTCCGCGCTCGCCGCGCCGCCCTATCGCTTCAGCGATCACCCCGAGGTGGTTGCCCGTTTTCGCCGCACCTTCTCCGCCATCGCGGCGCGGCGCTGCGGCATTCTCGTCACCCCGCACCCATCGGTGAGCGAGCTGTTCGAGCGGATGTCGGGCAAGGAACCGCTTGCCCCCCGCGATGCCTGTCGCCGCTACGCCTCGTTGGGCCGCAAGGGGCTCGATGCCCAGCTTGCCAGGGAAGCAAGCAAGTGAGCTGGAAGATATCCGTCCGCGCATCGGCCGAAGCCGTGCGCGCCGCGCTGGTCGCGCATGAGGACGCCGAGGATTGGGACTACTCGATGGTGCTGGGCGGCGGGCAGATTGATCCCACCGAGCCTGATGCATGGCAGCTTGAAGCCTGGCTTGAGCGCAAGCCGACAACGGCAGACAAGGCCTCCATTGCTGCGCTGTTCACCGGTGAAGCGCCTGAGCTGATCATCGAAGAACTCGCCGACGCCGATTGGGTCACGCTCAGCCAGCAGACCATCGAACCGATCTGCGAGGGGCCGTTCCACGTCCGCACCCCGGACCACCCGCCGGTGCCGGGTTTGCGCGACTTCATCATCCCGGCCAGTCAGGCTTTCGGCACGGGGCACCATGAGACGACCTCGGGTTGCCTTTCCATGCTGGCGCACATCAAGGCGCAGGGCGTCGTGGTGCGCAATCTCGCCGATATCGGCACGGGCACCGGCCTGCTTGCCTTCGCCGGTCTGCACCTCTGGCCGCGGGCAAGGGCGACAGCAAGCGATATCGATGCGGTTTGCGGGCCTGTGGTGGCAGAGAACGCCGCGCTCAACGCCATCCCGCTAGGCGATGGACCGGGCAAGCTCGCCATGGTGATCGCGCCGGGCATGGAGCATCCGCTGCTCCGCGCCGCCGCGCCCTACGATTTGTTGATCGCCAACATCCTCGCCGGACCGCTGGCCGAACTGTCGCGGGATTTTGCGAGCGCCGTGGCGCCAGGGGGCAGCGTACTGC